>CEWJ01085183.1_pt1 | contig 11091 bp, 11 predicted proteins | sample 350291 | NCBI WGS metagenome assembly CEWJ01 (sample SAMEA2622923, study PRJEB7988) | marine metagenome | isolation source: saline water (ENVO:00002010), including | reverse complement strand
TATTTTGCCATTTCAGGTGATGGCAATGAAACTCGCCGAATTATACTCGCAACCGCTACCTGTATTTGGTCAGGACGGCTGGGATTCTATTTACTATTACGTTTCAAACGGCATTACCCACAGGAAGACAGGAGATATACTGAACTTCGCGATAAATGGGGTAAAACGGCAACCCCGAAAATGTTTGGCATTTTCCACTGGCAAGGTCTGCTGATAATGATTTTCAGTGTGGTATTCGCAGTGCCAACATGGAATGAATCGACAATCATCAGCCCCCTTGAATGGGGAGGTTTAGCGATCATTGCAGTTGCAATAATCGGCGAAAGTTCAGCTGATTGGCAATTAACCAGATTTAAATCACAAAATTCAGGCAACAAGGTTTGCCGATTGGGGTTATGGAATTACTGCAGACATCCCAATTACTTCTTTCAATGGCTGGCATGGGTCGGCTTTTTCCTTCTTGCCGGAGCCTCAGGAGGATGGTGGACTATTTTCTGCCCTTTATTAATGCTGTTCCTACTCCTGAAAGTCTTCGGAGTTCCCGCCAATGAAAAACAAAACCTAATCTCTAAAGGTACAGCCTACGAAGCCTATCAAAAAACCACTTCTTGTTTTATCCCGTGGCCACCAAGGGAAACTCCATCATGATAAATACTCTGCTTGAAAACGACTTGATACCGGATTTTTTGATTCGCCATCGAATCAGAAAACTAAATCAGCAAAGACTACGATCTGAAGCAAACCGACTTCAATCTGGGGCAAAAAACGAACTTATAGATGAGTTAAAAACAATGCCTGTTGCAATTGAAACTCAAGCAGCAAATGATCAACATTATGAAGTGCCGCCTGAATTTTTCATCAAATGCCTGGGCAAACATCTTAAGTATAGTTGTTGTTATTGGCCTGAAGGAACAAGCAATCTAGATGAAGCCGAAGCACGAATGCTGGAACTGACCTGCAAACGGGCCGGTCTTAGCGATGGCCAAAAAATACTAGAACTAGGGTGTGGTTGGGGAGCAATCAGTCTCTGGATGGCTGAACATTATCCTCAAGCAAAGATTCTCTCAGTCTCAAACTCACCGGATCAGAGGAAATATATTCAAAATCAGGCCTCCGAAAGAGGCTTGAAAAATCTAGAAGTGCAAACATGTGACATGAATCAATTCAATACCGACCGAACCTTTGATCGAGTTGTGTCAGTGGAAATGTTTGAGCACATGAAAAACTACGAGGAACTGATGGAACGAATCAGTCGATGGCTAAAACCTGACGGGCGTCTGTTTGTACACATATTTTCCCACAAAAAATATGCCTACCATTTTGAGACTGAGGGTAAATCAAACTGGATGGGTAAACACTTTTTTACCGGAGGCATCATGCCCAGTGACGATCTTCTGGGTTATTTCAACCGTGATTTGAAAATCGACCAACAATGGCAGGTCAATGGGCTCCATTATCATAAAACAGCCGAAGCCTGGCTTAAAAATATGCATACTTACCAAAGAGAAATACATGGGATTTTTGCTGATACTTATGGGGCTGATCAAATGACAAAATGGTGGGTTTATTGGCGGATTTTCTTTATGGCCTGCTCAGAACTATGGTTCACTAACCGGGGAGAAGATTGGATCGTAAGCCATTATCTGTTTAGAAAGACAAGCCTTTGAATAAAGCCAAAAAAATCTTATTTGCGCTTCTGTTGTCCTTTTGTATTGCAGGCTGGATGGCCTGTAACAATCTGGAATGGAGGGGAGGGGGTATCCCAAAAATTGTTTGGAATAAGTCACAACCGGACATCAACAAACTTAAGAAACAAAGATCAAACCCAATACCGAGCGCACCTGCTCTGGATGATAATTCATCTTCAAATAGAAATACTAATTCAAGCACTGCCTGGAGCGCTTTTCGAGGAATTGACGGATCTGGAATATATACTGAAGAAAATATCCTTACCAATTGGCCAAATGAAGGACCACCATTGCTGTGGAAAAAATTAATCGGGGGAGGCCATGCCTCCTTCACGGTTGCCGGGCAACTTGCTTTTACACTTGAGCAACAGGACAAAAATGAAGTTGTCATCGCCGTTTCTGTAACCGATGGATCGGTAAAATGGTCCTACGAATATCCGGCCAAGTTTGAGGAATATTTCGGAGGAATTGGCCCGAGAACCAATCCTTTATGGAATGAAGAGCTTCTTTATACCATGGGGGCAATGGGACATTTACACTGTTTTGAGTCAAGTTCAGGGAAACTACTTTGGAAAAAGAATACGACTGAAGAAAACGGAGTTCAGCCTCCTTATTGGGGTGTCTCAGCTTCTCCTGTAGTCCATAAAGACATGCTCTTCATTACTCCGGGGGGAAATCAGAACAATGCCATAATTGCTCTGGACAAAAAAACGGGTGAAAAGAAATGGAGCACACTTAATGGAGAGCAAACCTACGGCACTCCAGCTCTGTTTAAAATAAACAATCAATTACAACTGATTGTGTCCCTAAAAGGTAAATTCTTCGGACTTAACCCAGATACGGGTGAGATTATATGGACCCATCCGTGGAGAATCTTCATGAATAATTATAATATTGCCCAACCTACCCGATTAACCGACGACACTTTGCTAATTTCAGCAGGTTATGGAACTGGGGCAGAATCGTTTAAACTATTTAAAAATGGTGATGAGTTTAAAACTGAATCCCTTTGGAAAAGTAAATCACTGAAAACTAAATTTTCTACTCCCATTCTATGGAAGGGCCACCTATACGGCCTCAACGAAAATCGTCTATCATGCCTTGACGCTGAAGACGGATCACTAAAATGGCGTGGAAACAAATATGGGTATGGACAAATCATTGCCGCATCCGGGCATCTTATCATATTAGGAGATGCCGGCGATCTGTCTTTAGTTGAGATGAATCCACAAGAATTCATTGAAAAAGCAACTTTCAAAGCTCTGGATGGAGGCAGAACATGGAGTTATCCAGCTCTATCCAATGGTCTTCTATTCATTAAAAACAGCCGCGAAATGGCGTGCTACGATTTACGAGTTAAGTAAATCCTGATCGACTTGGCCAAAACTGTTTTTTAATCAAGACGCCATTTGGCATCCCTAGCTCATATATGCGACTAATTGTTATGAGTATGAGTAGAAGGCACGGCACACGTTCAATTGGTTTACTTGCAATAACCGCAATCTTGTTTTTCTGCGGATCAATTTATTCTGCCGAAAAAAAAGTAGATTTTGATGTATTAATTCAAATTAGCGGTAATGACCTGATGAGATATAGCAAAAACAAGTTTACCGTAGGAGCAGGGCAGAAGGTTAAACTCGAATTTAAGAATATTGGCAAACTACCAAAAGCTGCCATGGGTCATAACATTGTCATTTTGAAAAAAGGAATAGACGTTCTGGATTTTTGCAACGAAGCCTTGAAATTTCCGAATGAAGATTATTTTCCGAAAACAAAGAAAAATGAAGTAATCGCGAACACCAAATTACTTGGCCCCGGGGAATCTGACATCGTTTATTTTGTTGCACCAAGCAAGGGAGACTACGACTTCGTATGCTCATTTCCGGGCCACTTTGCTATGATGAAGGGGAAAATGACCGTCGAATAAAAGCTGACTATATATGAATCAAACTTTCTTAATCATAGGTGGGAGTAGTGACATTGGTAGAATACTAACTTCCTCTCTCGCTGCCTCAGGAGCCAACCTAATTATTCTCGCCCGAGACGCTGAAAGAATAGAACATTCTGAGCAGAACGTTGAAATTCTAAAGGGTGACGCTCTGGATTCTAATAAGGTCGAGGAAGCACTTGAAAAGTCCCTCGAAAAAGGTGGGGGAAAAATTGATGGGGTCACTAATTTAGTCGGGTCTATTCTCATAAAACCCCCTCACTTGATGACTATTGATGATTTTCGGGAAGTAATTGAAACTAATCTCACCAGCGCTTTTTTAACCTTGTCACTCACCTGCAAAAAAATAGTTAAGAATGGAGGCGGGCGGCTAGTTTTCACATCCAGTGTTGCGGGTTCTCTAGGCCTACCCAATCATGAAGCAATTTCCGCGGCAAAAGGCGGAATCGAATCAATGGTTCGCTCAGCTGCCTCAACTTACGCTCGAAAAGGAATCAGAATTAACGCTGTAGCCCCTGGATTAACTGAAACTCGCTTAACCGCTGGCATATTAAGTTCCGACCCCATCAAAAAAATGGCAACGGAAATGATTCCTATTCGAAAAATCAGCCAACCAGAGCAAATTGCCTCCTCAATTGAATGGCTGTTGACCAAAGCTCCCGACAATTTTACAGGCCAAGTTCTAAATCTTGATGGGGGCATGTCCTCGATAAGAGCCTGATTTGTAAGAGAAAGTAAAAAACTTAACAAATCTATAGTTTTTTCTTCTCTAAAACCTGTAAAATACCTAGGAGTTGGATCTGTCATTTTGCATATTGGCAATCCTGTTCAATGTTTGTATATGATTATGCGCATGAAAACTGATTTACAGCTCTACAAAATTGGAGCAATCGCCCGCCTGACAGGGATTAATCCTGTTACAATTAGGATGTGGCAAACCCGTTATAACGCAGTCGAACCAGTTCGGACTGAAGGGAAACAACGTCTCTACACCGAAAATGACGTAACCAAACTGAGTTTACTTAAAGAGCTCACTGAGCAGGGAGACAGCATTGGAATGATCGCAAATTTGACGGTTGAAGAGCTGGAAAATCGATTAAGCGAGCAAGAAACAAAGCGAGGCCCCAATGAAATAAGCTCAAAACAAACCCCTATTAAAGTCGCTGTACTGGGGCATGGCTTCCCATTATTTAGCAATACCAAGATCGGAAACTATGCCGCACCTCTAGAATTGGTAGGAAAATTCACCCCCGATGATGCTTTCTCCAAAGACATTCAAGCGTGCAAACCTGATCTTCTAATTTTTCAAGTTGCCAGTCTTCAGCCTGACAGCCCCGGTATGATTCGCGAAGCTATTAAACTTTCCGAGGCGAAAGGAGCCTGCGTGGTTTACGCTTTCGGATCCAAGAAGGTGGTTAAAGATCTAACCAATGAGTCAACGCTACCTTTAAGGGCCCCAGTAAATGTTCAGGAACTCACATTAGCGGCAAATCACCTGTTAAAATCAACCGACCGACCAGCTATTGAAAATACAATAGAAACTTCACTTGAGAGAAAATACAGCGATTCACAACTGTGGGAAATTGTGAACCAACCTAACGCAATTGAATGTGAATGTCCTCAGCATCTCTCACACATCTTATTTAGCCTGAACAATTTTGAGGCTTACATGAAAGATTGCGAAAATCGCAATTCAAAAGACGCGGAAGTTCATCAATATCTCTACAAAGTTGCATCTGAATCGCGTGCTTGCCTCGAAAAAGCAATGGACAGGTTGGTTGAACACGAAAATATTCACTTTAAAAACGACTAAAATGCCCTAAAAACAGCACTAAACGGGCTTTGTTTACGTTTTGTATCGTTTTTATTTATACATTTCTTTGACAGTTCTATTGATAGGTGTATATTACCTCCACAGCAACTAAATGCTGTAATTAAATATATACAATACCTAAACAATAGAAACTTAATGAACAAAATCAAAACCCTCCTCGTAGCCGCAACAACCTTTATCATCGCGGCCCAATCACAAGCAGGCGACATCGTTGATGTAGCGGCTTCCAACAAATCTTTCAAAACACTGGTTGCGGCTGTCAAAGCTGCTGATCTGGTAAAAACGCTCAAGAGCGAAGGCCCGTTTACAGTTTTTGCTCCCACCGATGAAGCGTTTGCCAAGCTTCCGAAGGGTACCCTGGAAAGTCTTCTGAAGCCTGAGAACAAGCAAAAGCTAGTCTCAATTCTCACCTACCATGTTGTTCCAGGCAAGGTAATGGCCAAGGACGTCAAGTCTGGCATGGTCAAGACTGCATCTGGTTCGTCCTTTAAGCTGAAGGTGGGCAAGAAAGGGGTCTATGTGGACAAAGCCAAGGTAGTTGCAACGGACGTGATGGCTGACAATGGAGTCATTCATGTAATAGACGCTGTGATTCTCCCCAAGTCCAAATAAGCATTCGAGTAAGGAGGCTATAAAAAAGGACAATAACTCGGAGGGGGGTTGAATCCCCCCTCCCTAACTGGAACCACTGAATATGAAAAAAACACTCGCAATATTGATTGTTACCGCCCTCTCCAACCTATCTGCTCAAGCAAAAGACATCATGAGCGCTTTAGAGCAATGCGGCCAGTTCGAAACTCTCGTCGCCGCGGTAAAAGCTGCTGGCCTAGCCAAAACACTTGAAAGCAAGGGATCCTTTACCGTTTTCGCTCCTAATGATCATGCTTTTTCCCGCCTGCCCAGTGGGACGGTGGAGAACTTACTAAAGCCTGAAAATAAGGATCAGCTCAAAGCCATTCTCACCTTTCACGTTTTGGGCGAAGCAAGATCATCCTGTAGTTTAAACAATGGAGAACTCGAAACCGTAAATGGTGCCCACTTAAATGTTAAAAAATGGGGAAGCCACGTTTTCCTGAACAACAACCGAACTCGAGTTCGTGAGGCGGATGTGAAATTTGAAAACGGTATCGTGCACGTAATTGATCAAGTGATGCTTCCTCCAAAAAAGAAAACAAAGTTTGCCTCTACAACCTCAAAGGCTAAGTCACCAGACATCGTAGACACTGCCATTTCAGCTGGCCAATTCAAAACCCTTGCAACAGCACTCAAGGCCGCTGGCTTAGTTGAAACACTCAAAGGCAGTGGACCATTCACCGTGTTCGCGCCGACTGATGATGCATTCGCAAAACTACCCAAAGGCACCGTTGAAGACCTACTGAAGCCTGAGAATAAGAGTAAGCTCGCTAACATACTTAAGTACCATGTCATTGCTGGAAAAGTACCAAGCAAGGCCATCGAACCTGGCAAAGTTAATACCGTCGCCAGCGAGTCGGTTAAGCTCAAATTAAAAGATGACAGCATAATGGTAAACAAATCCAAGGTAATTAAGCCTGATGTAAATGCAGCCAATGGCGTTATTCACATCATTGATACAGTCCTGATCCCCAAGGATCGATCGAAGAAAGCAAAGAAGAAGTAAATCCACCACACCTCCAGAGGGGGGGTGTGCCACTGGCCACCCTCCCTCCCCAAAGATGAAAGTTTAGCTCATGAAAAACACAGAAAAATACTCACTGGAAAGTCCCTACAAGCCCAACTCAAATGAAGTGACAAACCTAACCAGGTACATCCGCGAGATGTCACATATACCTAGAATTTCACCTGAAGAAGAAAAAACTCTGGGCAAGCGCATTCAAAAAGGGGATCAGGAAGCAGTTAATGATTTAGTAAAAGCAAATCTTCGCCTTGTTCTTAAAATTGCAAAAGAATACCAAAATCTGGGTCTTGATTATATGGACCTGGTTAGTGAAGGCAATTTGGGTCTGATAAGGGCTGCGGAAAGGTTCGATCCCGATCGAGGCTGCCGGTTTTCGACACTTTGCGCAATCTGGGTAAGACAATACATGCGCAGAGCAATAGCAAATCAGGGCCGCACCGTCCGGTTACCTGTTTACCTAATCGATCATATTGCTAAAATGAGATCTGCTGAAATACGATTGAATAGCCGGTTGCAACGGGAGCCAACTCCCGAAGAGATAGCCGCTGAAACCGGTATGACGGAACAAAAAATTCTCACCATGCAGCGCGCCCAGAAATCTTCTTTTTCCATGGATGATGAGGAAGACACAAACTCATTCCACGAAAAATTAGTGGACGAAAACACTATTTCACCACAAGCGCATGCAACACAGCATAATGATTATGAATACATAGAGAAAGCGATGGTTATCTTGGATAAGCGTGAAATGGATATCCTTTCCAAGAGATATGGGTTGGGAGATGGAGACAACCTGTCCCTGAGTCAGGTAGCAAAGAAATATGGACTGACAAGAGAGAGAATAAGGCAGATCCAAAAAACCGCTCTGAACAAATTAAGAAGTAACTTAACCCTGAAAGACGCAACGCTCCCGGCGGCAGCTTAAAAGAAAGGCAATAAAATGGACAAGAAAGACAAAACATTCCTAATTTGTGCGTTCGCTAGTATGGTAGTTAGCATCGTCTTGTGGTTTTCAGGCCACCGAGAATACGGCCAATACGTTGGCATATGGGTACCCAGCATTCTTGGGCTTCTAGCGATCCAAAAGCTCGCTGTCATACAAAACAGCATCAAGTAGGAAGGTCATACAATGGAAGATCCCATCGTAATCGGCATCCTAATATTTGGTTTTACTATAACTACGATCCTTTGCCATGCATCGGAACTATTCGAGATATTCGACTCAACCAAAAAGCTAAAGCCAGAACCCATTCGAATCAAAAAAAAAAGTCTACTCCAAAGTTAAGGCACAATAGTTGAAACCAACAAAGTACATTCACGAAACCCTGTTGAGTGCACCACCTGAGCAAGTTTACTCTTGGCATGAAAGGCCCCTAGCGCTCCAACAACTAATGCCCAAAGAAGACTCCATCGATATAGTGAGTCCGGCCCAGCTGAGTGAGGGTAACCAAGCACACTTGCGTATTCCTCTTCTGGGATGTTGTTTGTACGTTGATTGGACTGCAAAATTGGAATGTGTTAAGCCGGGTAAAGAATTTAGCGACCGTCAAATTTCCGGCCCATTCAAAATATGGAAACATCGCCACTTGTTCCTCCAAGCATCCTCCCACGGATGCCTGATGCGCGATGAAATTGAATTTCTATTGCCTGGCGGAAAGTTGATTCATGCAACTTTGTCACCCTTCGTAGTTAACAAATTGCGTCATGTTTTCCAATACCGCCATCAAATCTTGATCCAAGAATTTGGACAAGGACAACCAGAACTTTTTAATGGGTCACTCAAAATTAATTAGAAATCTAGTCGTCATTCTGGGGGACCAGCTTAACCACCGATCGTTGGCCCTTGAAAATTTTGATAACCGCTCCGATGCAATTTGGATGGCAGAGGTTCATGCCGAGAGTCTTCATGTGCCTTCTCACCTTGCGCGAACTACCCTATTTCTGAGTGCCATGCGCCATTTTTGTGCTGACCAAGAATCCTTAGGTCGTCGCGTGATCTATCACTCACTAAAATTCCAGTATCCATCGCTCGCCTCGGCGCTCGATAAAACACTCAAGAGTCATAAAATAGAGAAAGTGCTCATCACTAAGCCCGGTGATACACGAGTAGAACAAAGCTTGTGCCATATTCTAGAGGAGCATGAACAAGATTATGAAATTTTAGCGGACAATCATTTCATTTGTGATCCTGATGAGCACAAAAGTTTCGCCGAACAAGGCAGTAATCAAAGAATGGAATTCTTTTATCGTAAACTACGCAAGTCGACCGGAGTGTTGATGGAGGGAGGGCTGCCCGCGGGGGGGAAATGGAATTATGATGAAAATAACCGAGGTTCTTTCCCAAAAGGAGGTCCCTCAGCGCTGCCAACGCCAATTTTTTTCAAACCGGATTCTATAACCAAAACGGTCATGGCTGAGGTCAAAACCCACTTCCCAAACAATCCTGGTTCTCTAGAAAAATTCAATTGGCCAGTTAATAGGAAGCAGGCCCGTAAAGCACTGAATGATTTTATTAAAAATAGGCTCCCGCTATTTGGAAAATACCAAGACGCCATGTGGACCGGTGAATCGTGGCTCTATCATTCTCGCCTTTCGGTTTGTTTGAACCTCAAACTACTTGATCCCAGAGAAGCTATCCGTGCGGCCGAACAAGCTTATAACGATGGATCCGCCTCTTTATCCTCAGTTGAAGGATTTATCCGCCAAATTCTTGGTTGGCGTGAATTCGTTCGCCTTATATATCATAACAGAATGCCGGATTACCTTAACTCAAATTCGCTTAATGCTAGAGAACCCTTGCCTGATTTTTATTGGACTGGGGAAACTCAAATGAATTGCTTGCGTGAGTGTATCCATCAGACACTTGATACTGGCTATAATCATCACATCCAGCGATTAATGGTTACAGGCCTTTACACATTGATGCTTGGGGTTAATCCAAAATCTGTTCATGAATGGTTTTTGTCAATGTATGTAGACGCAGTAGAATGGGTAGAATTACCTAACGTTTTGGGAATGTCTCAATATGCAGATGGAGGGGTAATGGCGTCCAAACCCTATGTAGCAACGGGTAAATACATCAATCGAATGGGCAATTATTGCAAGCAATGCATATACGACCCTGCGCAGTCTACCGGGGACAATGCCTGCCCCTACACAACCCTTTACTGGGATTTTCTTGACCGACACCAAGATCAATTAAAGAGAAATCCGCGCATGAGTTTACAGCTCAGGAATTTACAAAGGATTGAAGCTGAAAAAATGAAAGCCATCAGAGAACGGTCAAAATTCATACGCCAAACCAGGGATGTGACTGCAATAGCGTGAAAAAAAACGCTCCAACCATTGTGTGGTTCCGGCTTGATCTAAGGACTTTGGACAATCCCGCGCTATGGGAAGCTTCGCAAAATGGTTCGGTTATTCCAGTTTTCATTTGGTCGCCAAATGAAGAGGATATCACCCTTGGGGCTGCTTCACGTTGGTGGCTCCACCACTCACTTGAAAAATTAGGAGCCAAATTAAGGGAACTAGGTGGTAAGCTCATTCTAAGATCAGGTAAATCTCTTCAAAACCTTAAATCACTTGCAAAAAATACAGGCGCTCGTGCCGTATATTGGAACCGACGTTACGAGCCTTCGATCCAAAAAAGAGATGGCGAAATCGAAAAAGAATTAAAAGAGATAGGTCTAGAGGTAAAGGTCTTCAAAGCTAACTTGCTTGCCGAACCAAGTGAGGTTGAAAACAAAAGTGGGTTACCGTTTAAAGTGTTTACCCCCTTTTGGAGACAGTGTTTAAAGCAGTTAAATACGGAGAAGCCTTTGCAACCACCGAAAAATTTTGAAAAACACGAATTAGAACCCGAAAGCTGCAATTTATCTGATTTGAATTTGAAATCAAATCACAGCTGGGCTCAGGGCCTTGAGCATGAGTGGAACCCAGGTGAATCAAATGCTCATCTGAATTT
>CEWJ01017539.1_pt1 | contig 11092 bp, 12 predicted proteins | sample 350291 | NCBI WGS metagenome assembly CEWJ01 (sample SAMEA2622923, study PRJEB7988) | marine metagenome | isolation source: saline water (ENVO:00002010), including | reverse complement strand
GTGAAACATGAAGTCCCAATAATTATTACATCTCTAAGACCTCCTGCTGAAGTCGTGGAGGCAGCTCATAGCTATGGCGGTTTAGTATTTCATGATGTTATAAGTGTTCGACATGCAAAAAAGGCTGCTGAGCAAGGTGTTGATGGTTTGATTTTAGTTTGTGCTGGGGCTGGAGGTCATGCTGGAGCTTTATCACCATTTGCATTATTGAGAGAAGTAAAGGAATGGTTTGATGGTACCGTAATATTGTCTGGCTCTATTGGTGACGGACATGCTGTTGCATCTGCAATAGCTTTAGGAGCTGATTTTGCATATTTAGGCACTAGATTTATAGCCACACAAGAAGCCAATGCTGACTCTGAGTATAAGAAAATGTTAGAAGAAAGTGCAGCTGCAGATATAGTTTATTCATCCTTATTTACGGGAGTCCTTGGTAATTATTTAAAACCTTCAATAAAGAATGCAGGATTAGATCCAGATAATCTTCCTGATGCTGATAAATCTGCAATGAACTTTGGTTCTGGAGGAAATACTGATTCAAAAGCATGGAAAGACATTTGGGGCTCAGGACAAGGAATTGGAGGAATAAAAGATTCGCCATCTGTTGCAGAATTAGTTGGTAGAATTAAATCTGAGTATGAAGAAGCTTTTGCTGATTTTAAATCCAAAATAGAGAGTTAAAAACAATATGATTGAAGTAGCTATATTAGTGCCAATAATGTGGATAGTTATGTCTGCTTTATATATGTTTCTTCTAAAAAATATCGAGGGAACTAAAGGTATAACATCGGAATATCAAACTAAAGATGGCACAACAAGGACTGCAAAAAAAGAAAGAGAAGATTTTATAGTATGACAAAAGCCATAGGCTTTATTGGTTTAGGTGTTATGGGGTACCCTATGGCTGGTCATCTTTCAAAGCATAACCACATTTCAATATTCAATAGAACAAAAGCAAAATCTGAAAATTGGTGCAATGAATACAATGGTAAAATCTGTAGCTCTCCAGCAGAACTAGCAAGAATATCCGATGTCATTATCTTATGTATTGGTAATGACAAAGATGTAAGGGATGTTATTACAGGAGAAGAGGGGCTTGCAGAAAATCTTTCATCAGGATCAATAATTGTTGATCACACCACAACGTCTGCAAAACTTTCTTTGGAATTAAGCGAACATCTAAAGTTAAAAGATATTTATTATCTTGATGCTCCAGTATCTGGAGGTGAAACAGGAGCACAATTGGGCCAGCTATCAATTATGGTAGGCGGAGATAGAGAATCATACAAACTAATAAAAAACATTTTGCAGCCTTATACAAAATTAATTAAATATATGGGGCCAAGTGGCTTTGGTCAGTATACAAAAATGGTTAATCAAATATGTATTGCTGGATTAATACAAGCTTTAGCAGAGGGTATAAATTTTTCAGAAAGAGTAGGATTAGACACCAGAAATGTTTTAGAAGTTGTATCTAGCGGCGCAGCTCAATCCTGGCAAATGGACAACAGATGGTTGACGATGCTTGACGACAACTATGATCATGGATTTGCAGTAGACCTCATGAGAAAAGATTTAGAAATAGTTTTAGATGAGGCAGATAAAAATAATATTAATATTAAAGTAACAAAGATTGTTAATGAATATTATAAGGACATACAAAAAGCCGGAGGAGGAAGATGGGATACCTCGAGCTTATTAAAAAGAATAAAAAAATTAACTTAAAAATAGTTTTGATGAATACACAAAGATACCATACCCAATCACAATCATAGCCGAACCAACCTCAAGTGAATCTATGTCTGTAGAGTTTGTACTAAGCATTGAATAGTAGTTTTCAGGATTTGATATTAACCAAAAGATTCCAGCCATGTGTGTAAACATAATTAAACCAACTATCCAGTTAAAAGGTTGAGAAGTAAATAAAACAAAAGAACATAAAATAATAAAAACAAGCTCAATACTTAGCACAACATTAATATTTTTTCTTTTCAACAAGTATCTTAAGAGGCTATAACCCTTGGCATAAGTAAAAAAAAGCAGAAACCCATATATAAAATATAAGGAGGCAAGAAAATTGATCATAATATTATCTTATAGTATGAAATATTTTTTTAATCCTATATATTAGTTATGAATGATAACTAAAACAAATTTTATTGAGGGCATGCAATGTCAAAGGTGTTTTTGGTTTAAATATAATAACTATAAAGACTCCAAAGAAGATGATCCATTGGCTCAACAAAGATTGAAAGATGGAGAAGAAGTTGGTCAAAAAATAAAAGAGATATTCCCAAAAGGTATAGATATTCCATTCCTAGGTAGTGATTATTCAAAAATGCATAAATTAACCCTGGATGCCATTAATGGGGGAGCAGAGGTTATTTTTGAAGGTTCTTTTCTGGTTGGTGGAGTCTTTATAAGGGTCGATGTCATGAAAAAAACGCCAAATGGGTGGAATATTTATGAAGTAAAATCCTCATCAAGTTTAAAACCTGAACATAAAGAAGATGCTGGCATTCAGTGGTATGTTCTTAATCAAATTAAAGAGGTCGAACTTAAAGATATCTATGTAACTATTTTAAATAAGGAGAACAGTAAAAAAGATAATTATCAATTAAAGGATTTTTTTGAAGATAAATGTTTAACTGAGGAAGTTAAGATAAATCAACAAAATATTTCAGACACATTAGATAATTTAATTAAAGTAACTAAGATGGATTCTCCACCCCAGCTCAGGAAAAGCAATCATCCAAATAAATCTCAGAAATGTACTTTTCAGGAACATTGCTGGCCAGAAAGCTCAAATACAAAAGATTCTATTTTTAAGCTTTACAGAATGAGAAGTAAAAAAAAGCTGTCCTTATATGATCAAGGTATAGATACATTAAGTAAAATAAAAACATTTTCAGATTTATCTGATATTCAGAAAATTCAAATAAGATCGACAGTAAACAATGAGGAAATTATAAATAAAAAAATTATTAAAAATTTTATTTCAACAATATCTTATCCTATAAGCTATCTTGATTTTGAAACTTATACCGAGCCAATACCTTCACATAACAACCAAAGGCCAAATGAAAGAATGCCATTCCAATTCTCACTTCATATCCAAAAAGATGAAAATACTATCATAGATGCAAAAACTAAAAGCATAGAGTTTCTTGCTGATCACTTAACAGATCCCAGACAAGATATAGCTGAGGCATTATTAAAAGACATTCCTCCAAAAGGCACTATAATTACTTATCACAAAAGCTTTGAGAAAGGTGTTATAGAAGAATTAGCAAAATTTTCTTCAGATCCAGAAATATCATCGAGTCTTAGAGCATTAAATGAAAGAATCGTAGATTTAAAAGATCCTTTTGCAGATGGCGGATATTATCATCCAGACTTTGCTGGAAGCTTTTCAATTAAAAAAGTTTTGCCAGCACTATGTGAGGGAGATAAAAATTTAGACTATGACAAGCTAAATATTAAAAATGGTGGAATGGCATCAACTGCTTTTCGACAGTTAAAAAATATGAATGAAAATGAAGTAGAAACAATGCGAGAAGATTTAAGAGAATATTGTTGGCTAGATACATATGCGATGTACGCTATCTATACAAAATTGCTATCTATATAATTTTTTAAAAAGAATAATTAAAACTTGAACTAAATGATTGATCTGATTTTTCAGCTAAGTCGGGAGGATCATTATCAAAAGATTCAGAGATTTTAAATTTTATCAAAAAATTTTCTGATACAGGAATGTTATAAGACAAAGAAATAGAATATTTATAGTCATCACTAAAATCATTAATAGATGGCTGAAAAAACATAGATCCAGAAAGAAATGAATCATTTTCAAAACTTATGTTCCTATTTATGTATAAGCTAGCTCTATCAGTTGATTTTTCTTCACCCAACAAGCTTTCTTCATTTTCATGCAAGAAACTTAAACTTAATATAATATTTTTTAATTCAGAAAACCTCACGCCTAATCCAAATAGATCTCTTTGCTTATAGCTTTGAAATGGATTTTCACTGCTTTGAAGATATGCTTCAAAATCATATTTCTTATCAGATTGCCATAAAAGTCGGGTATGAAAAAAAGTTGCCTCATCCTCAACTATGTTATCTTTTGTTCTCTCAGATCTTTCAAATACAAGCAATTTTTCTATGGACGATGAGTTATTAACTAAAGCAATGCCAATATCGAAATCATCTCTATCTTCGTTTCCTCTGGAACCGGTAAGCGAAAATTCTAAATTTTTAAATTTTCCAATTTCACCTGATTGCCTGACGGTTTCAATGTCTACAATAGGCGATGCATTTAAAAATGTTGTTACAAAAAAGAATAATATAAATATTTTTTTATTAGACTTAGTCATTTTTTTCATTATCTATTCTTTGGGCTGCAACAACATCAACGAGCAAGGCAACAAATAAATTTAGGATCACAATGCCACAAATAAATATATAACTTATAAAATACAACCAACTCATTGGTAAGGCTTCAGAAACAGGAGCAAGAACATTTTCCCAGCTAGACATTGTTCCAACTTGAACAAGCGTTATCATTGACTCTCCAAGGGTCTTAAATTGAGCCCCAGGTATTTCTGCAAAGTAAGTAGTGCCCACAACTGCATAAATATAGGTAATAATAAAAATCAATAGAAGTATATAAACACTTTTCCTGAGTGATATTGCTAAATTCTCTACGATGGTTTTTAGTTCTGGAATGAATGAAATAATTCTTAATAATCTAAATAGTCTAAGCAACCTTAAGACCAGAACAGATTCAGTTGCATTTGCAGGTATTAGAGAGCCTATAACAATAACTAGGTCAAAAACATTCCAACCATCTGAAAAGAAGTCTTTTAATTTTTTTTCTGCTAAAAATCTAATTATTATTTCAATCAAAAAAATTATGGTTATCACATAATCTGTAATTAAAAGTAATCCATAAATATTCTCATTGATAGAATAAGTCTTTACACCAATAGTGAGGGAGGAAACTAAAATTACAAATGTTACAAAATATTGGAAGCTTCTTTTATTTTTTATGTTCTCACAATATTGGGCTATCTTTTCCATACCAATAACAACCTAAATTTTAGAAACTACCTTTTGCTCTATGTCTTTGGTCAACTTCATAAATTTTTAAATCAGCTCTATGTTTTTGATCTTCCCAGTAAATAATCGTATCAGCTCTATGTTTTTGGTCTGTATAAAACCATAAACAATCTCCTTTTGCCCTATGTTTTTGATTTTCTACAAATATCAACATATCAGCTCTATGTTTTTGATTTTCTCGATAAATTTTTAAATCAGCTCTATGTTTTTGATTTGTAACGTAAATTATTGCCATGGTATGTCCCCTTATAATAGATTTATTATATACATAAAATAAACTAAACTTTAATTAAGAAAATATTAGATTAATTAAATGTTCAAAGCGCTTTCAGATTCAATAGACTTTTTATTAGGATTGATTATGTGGCCCTTAGCTGCAGCAGTCATATATTATTATCCTGATATCTTTTCTTTATTTGCTACAACAGTCAGCTCTTTCATTACAAATGCAAGTCCATTTTATATTGCAGGAGCTATTTTTTTCTTATTTTTTCGGTTTAATCTTATACCCTTCATTAAATTTCCAAGCCACTGGACCAAAGAGGGTAAAGCTAGTTTTGCCCAGCGGTTAGATATATGGGAGCATGAAAGAGCTCATTGGTTCTTTGCTATACTTACTTTTAAATTTGGAGCGCGAATAGAAGTTTTCGATGAGCCTAATGAATTAGGTCACTTGGGATACATGTCAACACCAGGTCATAAATATAATTGGTTAATAATAATTGGACCCTATTTTTTTCCAACCTTTACTTTTTTATTAATTCCATTAACTTTTATACCTTACGAACCTTTATATCCATTTTTGCAGTTTTTATTAGGATGGTCGATCTTATTTCATATAGTTCAAAATATCGTAGATGTGAAAATCAATTGGAGTCCCGCTCAAGGCTCATATTCTGATTTAACAACTTTAGTTAGTAGTAATATGACATGGTTTTCTATTCTTCGTTCAAGAATTTTTGCCATTATAATGATTCCAGCTTTGAATTTTGTTGTATTTACTTACATCTTGATGATCTTAGAACGAAATTTCTAATGTAGAATGTTATTTAATATATGCGTTTTCTAAAAAAGTTTCGGTATTTCATTGATAAAAGTCTTGCGAGAAGTTTTTTATATGTATGTTATTTATTGGCGTTTTTAGTTTTTATTACAGTAGCCTCTATCACGGCAATAGATATTTATTTTGGAGAAGGTGAGTGGAGCAATTTTTGGTTCATTTTTACTAATTATTTTTTTGAATCATTAATTGGTGAGGGAACAAAAGATAATTCATTATTTGTAAACGTATTATTAAATTTGTTTGTTACTCTAACTGGTCTTTTTGTATCGTCAATTGTTATTGGAATAATAGTAACTGCCATCACTGATAGAATTGAAAGTATTCGACAAGGGTCAGGTTATATTGAAGAAACCAATCATCAGTTAATTCTTGGATGGTCTTCTGGTATTACGCTGGTATTCAGAGAATTTTTGCTAGCAAATGAAAATCAAAAAGATACAAATATAGTGTTTATGGATAATATTAATCCAGTTGAAACTAACCAAAGAATAATTTCACAATTTCCAGATAAAAAAGATTACCAAAGGATCATCCCTAAACAGGGAAGAATTTCTGATAGAAAACATTTAGACATTGTTAATGTGGATCTAGCAAGATCAATCTTTATTAATCATATAGATGATATGGAATCCATCAAGGCTATTGCTGCAATAGTAAATAATCCAAATAGAAAAAAAGATAAATATAATATTGTTACCAAAATGAACACCAAAGAAAACTATGAGCTTGCAAAAATTATTGGCGGTGACGAAACTAAAGTTTTATTTTTTGGTGACATGTTAGCCAGAGTTGGAGCCCAAAGCTCTCTTCAGTCAGGTCTAGCCCACGTTTATTTAGAATTGGTTAATTTTGATGGCGATGAAATATATTTTCATAAAGAGTCGACGCTTGTTGGAAAAAGCTATGGCGATGCAGTTTTGTCTTATGATACTTCAAGTATTATAGGAATCGAAAGAGACGGTAATGTAATAATAAATCCCAAAGCCAATGAAGAAATTATGGATAATGATTCTATTATCGCTATTTCAATGGACGATGATACTGTTATAAAAGATGGAAAAGATATCACTCCAGCTAAAAATAAGATTGCAAACAAGGCAAACAATAATAAGAAAATAGAAAATATTTTTATTTTTGGACACAGCGAAGACGATTTATCAAAGCTTAAGGTTATATGTAAACATTTAATTAAGTACATTGATGATGGTTCAAGTATTTGTTTGGTGAACGAAGACAAGGATTCATTAAGTTTGATTGAGGAAATAAGACCTGATAAAAACATAAAAATTTCTTTTATTGAAGGAAATTATAGATCAAGAGAATTTCTTGAAAAAATGCAAATGAAATCTGGCGATAAAGTTCTAATATTGAGTTCATTCAATGGCATTAATGATATTGACTCATGTGATGCTCAAACGCTTTTCACTCTTATTAATTTGAGAGATATTGAAAAACGTGACAATAAAAACTTTGTTTTAACAACTGAGTTAATTAATTCAAAGAATGCGGAAATTTTTGCATCAAATATGGATGACGATTATTTATATAGTGAAGATATTGTTCAATCGATGTTAGTTCAAATTTCTGAAAACCCAACCTTGGATAAATTTTTTAATGACTTGGCTTCACCCGAGGGATCTGAAATTTATTTCAAGCCTATTAGTGATTACATCGATATCTCAGAACCAATCGATTTCTATACTATTTGTGAATCTGCATTAAACAAAGGTCAAACAGCCATAGGCTATCAGATTGCAGATACTGAACATTTAAAAGAATTAGACTCTGGCATTGTTATTAATCCAGTAAAATCTGAAGAAAAACTTTATAACAGTGAAGATATGTTAATTGTTTTTGCTGACGATTAGGCCTAAACAGTAACAATTACATTTCCAACATTTTTGTTACTTTCCACTTCTTTATGGGCATCCACGACATCATTTAATGAAAAAGAAGAGGCAATAAGATGCTCTAAAGCATTTTCATTTAACGCTTTTGTCATTCCTTCGATAAGTATCTTTCTATCCTTTTTACAAATGCTGTAAATCAAAAATGTATTAATTTTTATCCCTTTAAACATAAAATCATAGAAAGGTAAGGTGGGTTCGATATTGCCCATTGATGCATATGCGGCAATAGTTCCATTAGTTTTTATAATTTTTGGATTGATTTGAATGTTGCCTCCAAATTCCACCTCTAAAACACGATCTACCCCATTGCCTTTTGTAAATTCAAGAACAGAGTCCACCACGTTATCCTTTTTATAATTTAAAATTAAATCAGCGCCTGCATCTTCAGCAATTTTAGATTTTTCTTTGCTGCTCACGGTAGATATTACCTTTGCACCTGCCCATTTAGCCAATTGAATTCCATAAAATCCAACTGCGCCTGCACCTCCAGTAATCATTAAAGTTTTATTTTGAACTGAGCCTTCGGCAAATATTCCGTAATATGCCGTTGACGCAGGAATACCAAGACATGCCGCAGCCTCAAAACTAACATGATCGCTCATAGCCACTGCTTGATTTTCTGGCAAAGCTATTAATTCAGCACAAGTTCCATTTGGTCTACCGTATGCAGCATTCCAAATCCAAACTTTTTCACCTATTCTATTAGAGTCTACGTTTTTACCAACATCAACTATTATGCCTGCACCGTCTGAGTGAGGCACTATTCTTGAAAATTGTAGATCGCCCCTGGCACCTGCTCTAGTTTTGACATCAGATGGATTTATTCCAGAAGTTTTAACTGAAATTAATACTTCATTTGAACCTGGAGATGGATCGGGAAGCTCGCCAACTTTTAGTACATCCGCTGCATCACCAGTTTTTTCATACCATGCTGCTTTCATTTCAAGTTTCTATCATTGATAAATTTTCCGTATGCCCATCTATAACTAACATTTGACCACTTATTTTCTTTGCTAAAGGTGATATTAAATATACTACCATTCCAACCACTTCCTCTGCATCAACAAATGTCTTTAAAGAAGTTTGATTCAAATATGTTTCTTTGACTTTTTCAGTAGTAGTCTTCCTATACGAAGCTTCTTTTTCAATAACTCCATCAATACGGTCTCCATTTATTGAACAGGGACAAATTGTATTTACTCTAATATTGTTTTTTCCATACTCCATTGCCCAAGTTTTAGTTAAGCCAATCAAGCCCCATTTAGATGCAGAGTATGCGGACCTTAGAGGTGTTCCTAGAAAAGAAGACGTTGAACCCATATTGATAATTGAGCCGCCTTTGTTTTTTAATAATGGAACAGCAAGTTTTGTAGATAAAAAAGTTCCACTTAAATTAACATCAAGAGTATTTTTCCAATCTTTTAAATCAATATCTTCTAATCTTGAAGATGGACCAGATACTCCTGCATTATTAATTAGTACGTTAATTTCTCCGAATTCATTTTTAATCTCTGAAAAAAATTTTTTCATTTGTGTTTCATTCGAAACATCTGCAAAAGCACACTTAATCAAAGGATTTTTCTTTGAAAAATTCTCAAGAGCTGATTTATTGTTGTCACAAATAAAAACTTGTGATCCACTTTTTGATAGGGTAGTTGCAATTTCTGAACCAAGGCCAGATGCTGCAGCAGTGATGACTATTTTAAGATTTTGAAGATGCTCCATTTCTTTGAAAGCTATAAATCTCCCTCTTTTCTAACCTCGCTTCTTTCAATTTCAAACTGCTCACCATATCTTGCTTCAAGTTTTTTTTGATTTTCACTTATAACTTCAAAAGGATCTAGATCAAGCGCAGCACATGCTGTCACCCAATACCACATAATATCTCCAAGCTCTCTCTTCATATGAAAAACATTATCATCTGACGGAGGCTTCCCTTGTAAAAACATTTTTTTAACTATTTCAACAAATTCACCTGTTTCACTTCCAAGTCCAAGTGCTGCTGTGAGCAATCTTGGTGTTTTTATGGAAGAGCTTTCTTCAATCTTATTAAAGCTTTCTGATAGAGCTTCAAGATCTAGACTAGGATCACTAGTAACTTTTGTAACAAAATCTGTGTAAGTATCAAAAAACTTTTTTACTTCTTCGGTCATATTTTTCTCCCATTTAAATATTAATTGTCTACTTTTAAAGACCTTTGACTATCAGCAATATTATATAAATGATCTTGAGCCTCTGGTTTAAGCTGAGCAACGCCCATAGTTAAAACGTCTATTACGGCAGTATAGGCAATCCTAGATGTTACAGGTTTAGAAATTCTATTATTAGATCCAACATTAATGGTTAAAGGAAAATCACATATATTAGCCAGAGGTGTATCGCCTGGCATGATTCCAATAACTTTAGCTCCGTTTTTTCTTACAATCTTTATGCTTTCGATTAAAGCAGCAGTTGTACCAGATTGAGATATCGCGACAACAACATCATCTTCACCAAGCGAATTCGCTGACATGAACTGTAGATGCGGATCAGATATATATGATGAAGATATCTTCAATCTAAAGAATTTGTGCTGACCGTCCATTGCTACAGGTGCTGAGCCACCAAACGCATAAAACTCAACCCTCTGAGCATTTACTAAAGTCTCAATGGCATTCTCAAGTATATTTTGATCTATTTGTGAACGAACATTTAAAATTTCACTTATAGTTGTATCAAAAACTTTTTCACACAATTCATGAATAGAATCCTCCTCTTTTATTTCATACATTACAAAATAATCATCCGCAGCAAGTTGTTGTGATAGATTGATTTTTAATTCTTGAAATCCAGAGAATCCAATTGCTTTACAAAATCTTATTAGAGTCGGTTCGCTGATTCCCATTGCTTCTGAAGCTTCAGCTGTTTTCATAGTAATAATCGATTTTGGATCTTTTAGTACGAACTCCCCAACAACTTTTTCTGATTTTCTTAAATCAGGCAACGAATTTTTAAT
>CEWJ01104912.1_pt1 | contig 11117 bp, 10 predicted proteins | sample 350291 | NCBI WGS metagenome assembly CEWJ01 (sample SAMEA2622923, study PRJEB7988) | marine metagenome | isolation source: saline water (ENVO:00002010), including | reverse complement strand
TAGGTTCCCTCTGATATAATTGTCTGATTAATGACTGAAATCGCTGTAATAGGAGCAGGTCTGGCGGGATGTATAGTTGCCAACGACTTGAGCAAGACAGCCTACGTAAAAGTTTATGAAAAGTCCAGTCGCCCTGGGGGACGGATGGCGACAAGGTTTGCAGGTCGACATCAATTTGATCACGGCGCTCAATTTTTCGGCGCTACGACACCCGACTTTAAAAGTTTCTTAAATCCGTTCTTGGAAAACGGTTGTGTGGCACGGTGGGACCCACGCTTTGCCGAGTTTGATGGGCCGGAACTCATCTGCCAAACGCAGTGGGGTGAATCACATCCGCATTATGTCGGAACGCCCACGATGTCGAGTTTTGTTGATAAATTGTCAAAAAATCTGGACTGTGTGTTTGAAATAAAAGTGGCTTCAATAGAGAGGCAAGATGAACGTTGGGTTTTGTACGACACCGAGGCCCGCCGCCTGGGTGATTACGATTGGATAATCCTAACAGCTCCGGCGGAGCAGACATATCAGTTATTACCAAACGGTGTCGACTTTAAATCGAGGGTGGGTCTCGTCAAAATGTTAGGTTGCTATTCCCTTCTGTTGGGTTATCGAGATGCGATTAATCTAACTTTCGACGCAGCCTCAGTAAAAAACGCTAACATCAGCTGGATTTCCGTTAACTCATCCAAACCAGACCGCAAAAACTTTTCGTTGTTAGTGCAATCCACCAATAGGTGGGCTGAACAGAATATGAATATGGATCTAGATGAGGTGCAAGAAAAGCTATTTAAATTCACCTCCGAAATATTATGTTTAAATATCAACACCGCCGATTATGTAGAAACGAAGCGATGGCGATTTGCAAACTCTATCCGACCGACAGATCAATCATTTTTTCTCGATAGAAGTAATCAAGTAGCGTCTTGTGGAGACTGGTGCATAAAAGGAAGGATTGAGGCAGCTTTTCTCAGCGCAAAAAGACTAGCGGTTGAATTGCTAAAAGAATTGTAGATAACGCCGGCAAGATAGCAGCTTGGTCAAAATATAATCGTTCCAAGTTCAGAAAATCGGGTGGTCTATTTTAAATATGAGACCCGTTTTACCTATAGATAAGTTATCAACGGCATTTGTGAGGCTTGCGATAAACGTCTTGAAGGTATTATCATAAGCTGTCCGAAGCGCAACTCACCGGAGGCGATAATGGGTCCAACTATAAATCCTCTATCAAATGCTATAGGTGCCGAGATATTGGGCGTTGATTTATCCCAAAAAGTAGGTTCGGACGACCTCTATAATATTAATGCAACTATACGAAAATCACTTGTGGTGGTTTTTAGAAATCAGAAATTGAAGCCGAATAACCTTTTGTCGGCTGTTCGTCTATTTGGCGATACAATGGAGCAACACCTCACTGATACTTTAATGGAAAGTCATCCAGAGATTGCTGTGTTGGACAGCCGCGATATGCCCCCCGATAAAGAAGGAAAAATTATCCCGTTTGGCGGTCGTGATTGGCATACAGATCATACAAACCATGAAATTCCCCCTAAATTTACGGTTTTATATGCGATTAAACTTCCGAACTCCGGTGGGGATACAAGCTTTGCCAATATGCACCTTGCTTTCGATTCTCTGCCTCAAATTGAAAAAATTAAATTAGGCAAGTTAGAAACAGTAAACAAGATTGAAGATTTCGCTTACATCGATGAGGCTGCGCGGGAAAAGTTTGGTAATTTACCAATTCATCCACTGATACGCACGCATCCCGACACTGGGCGAAAAGCCATTTACGTGCATCCGGGGAAACTGGAAAACATCGTAGGCATGGAACCAGCAGAAAGTCAGCATATGATTCAGACGCTTTTAGACAAAGTACTCACGCCGGATATTTGCTATAGGCACAAATGGAAAGAAGGAGATCTCTTGTTATGTGATAACCGAGCTGTCTTGCATCTGGCTCACCATGATTACGACTTAAATGAAGGTCGAATAATGCACCGTATTTTGATAAAGGGTGAACGGCCCGTTTGATTGTTTTAAAGTGCGTTGGGCATTTGCTAGGTAGAGAAAACTTTGATGTCAAATGTAAAAAGACATAGAGGCGTTTTTAATCCAAATAATAGTTCCCCGTATGAATTAAGCAGGACGCGGATTGAAAATTTTATTAGGTGTCCATGTTGTTTTTATCTGCAACAAGTAAAAAAAGTTAACTTCCCAAGCACTCCTGGTTTTAACATAAATGAAGCAACGGATGTGTTGCTGAAACGTGACTTTGATGAGTGCCGGGCAAAAGGGGCACCTCATCCGTTCCTAAAAGCTCAAGGATATGGGCACTTAATTCCATTTGATCATGAAGACTTCGAACTTTGGACGCAGAGTTTACATTTTGGGGCAAAAGGCCGTTTTCACACAATACACGATGAAACTAACTTGAAAGTTGGTGGTGGCCTTGATGATGTTTGGTTAAATACGGATACGGGAAAACTTCATATAGTTGACTATAAAAGCACGTCACTTAAAACCGCAGGTAAAAACATCACTTTGGATGATCCGTGGAAAAGTAGCTACAAACGTCAAATGGATTTATATGTTTGGGTAATGAGAAGAAAGGGCTTCGATGTCTCGGATATAGGATATTTTTTATACTGTGACGGTGATCGTTTTACTTCTAACTCTTTTCTCGGATCCGAAAAGGCTACGATGCAATTTAAGATGTCAATTTTACCTTATAGCGCCCGTCTTGGATGGATTGAGCCTACTTTGGTTGCGATTCAGAAAACGTTGAATTCCAAAGCAGTGCCAAGACATAATGATTATTGTGAATTTGGAAAATTTTTAAAACAAGTTGATAATGCCACAGGCGTTTTGTGATTAGCCCAGATCGCGCCCAAATGTTCAACCCGTACACTTGATTATGTCCAACTGATATTCAATTTTGAGAGTAAAATTGTTCCATATAAACGTTCGCTTTCAATCAGTTAATCCAACGTATCGGCCTCTTCTAACACCGGTTCTATATGCCTAGCAAAAAATATAGACAGCTCGTAAAGAACGATGATTGGAACAGCCAAGAGGACTTGGCTAATCACGTCAGGTGGAGTAACGATAGCTGCGAGAATAAACGCAAATAAAATAGCGTATTTCCTCTTTTTCTTTAAACCTTGTGCGTTAGTCAAACCTATTTTTGTAGCTAAAAGTAAAAAGATAGGCAGCTCAAAACAAATACCAAAAGCCAAAATTAACCCCATGACTAAAGAAAGATATTCGTTAACTTTGGGTTCTAATTCCATTGGTAAGGGGCCTTGGCCTCCTATTTGCTCGAAACTTACAAAAAATTCCCAAGCGACTGGAATCACGACGTAATAAACTGTTATAGCACCTAAAAGGAATAAAACTGGGGTTGCTAGAAGAAAAGGTAAAAACGCTCGTTTTTCTCTTTTATATAAGCCAGGCGCAACAAATCGCCATATTTGAGTAGCAATCAACGGAAACATCAAGAAAACCGCACCAAAAAAAGCAACTTTAACTTGGGTGAAAAAGGCCTCATGCAGACCAGTAAAAATCATACGCCGCTGTCGACCGTCACTTCCAATATCGGCAAGTGGCTCCACTAAAAAATTATAAATATTCTGTGAGAAAGCGTAACAGAGAAAAAAGGTTAATATGATCCCGATAAAGCAAAATATCAGTCGCCGGCGCAACTCACTCAAGTGGTCGAGTAAAGGCATTGAGGTATCTTTCGAGTCATTAGAAGTCATTTGTACTTTATCGTTCCTTATGGGATGATTATTTATATTTTACTTTCTTAGGTGGTGGATGCTCAAAATCTTAAGAGTCTGCTTCTAAATCTAAATATTTATAATTTGCATTAAAAATTGCTAATCTGTTTATTTTGCGGCGACCGAATGCTCATTATTTATTTCATTAACTCCAGTATTCTTTGTACTTTCTTCGAGTAAACGTTGAAAATCCTTTACGGTATTTTTTGTTTGAAACAACTGACCCGACAATGAACGAATTACCACTAGATGATCCTTTGGATTCACAATTACAATTACGGTAAATGTTATAAAGAATAAATCCTGCCAGCCAAGGTCTAAAACGTCGACTTCCAACTCCCCATTCTGATAAATAGTCGTTCAAAACTTTTCAACTCAAACGCTTCATCATGAATTTTGTCTAGCTTCAGCTTTTTTTATTTTTACAGTTTGAGGCTCGAAGCCTTCAATTTCTTCTATGTTTTTGATTCGGAAAAGTCATCGGTTCTATTCATAGTTTTGAATTTTTTTTAAGAACTTTTCCAAAGTCACTCAATATGGAGGCAATCTTTCCTTTTCCTCTAAACAAGATCAAAACGATGAACAAGAACTACAAGCCATTGCAAGATGTTAGTAAAACACATTTTCCTCCGTTTTTTGTTAAAATATAATTTAAAGATTTGATCGCTCGGCAGCAGATGGGAAAGTGACGATCTATGCTTTGCGATATCAATTCGGCGGCACGGCCAGATTTTTTTTTACTCTGTTAATAAAGGCACACAGCGGAGCAAATATTGAAAAGTGTTGGGTCTTCGTATAATTTTTGGATATAATTAGCAAACCTCAAATTTGCAAGCGGCGGACACGCTCTATTTCTTTGTCTTTAACAATGAACTTCAATAAAGTAGTTGTTAAAAATCTCGTCTTGTAACATCTGGTAACTTTCTTGTAGATGAGAGTTTATGGAAACGCGTGGTTTTTAATAAGTTCTGAAATCATTTATAACAGATAAGGGGAGTTACGATTGTGAAAGTCTTTATTGCATGCCTCGGTACCGAAACAAATACGTTTTCCAATTTACCAACTGGTTGGACGACCTTTGAGGAAACAATGCTTTTTTACGGAGACGCAACTGATAATGAACCAAATACATTCTCACTGCCTCTCCACATCTGGCGAAAGCGATCTGAGGAAAGAAATTATGAGGTGATAGAAAGCGTTGCGGCGTTCGCACAACCTGGGGGTAAAACACTCGACGCGGTTTATGAAGGCCTACGGGATCAAGTGTTATCCGATCTGCGGTCAGCAGGGGAAGTAGATATTGTTTTACTTTCTTTACATGGAGCTATGACTGCCGAAAGTTACGAAGATTGTGAAGGAGATCTGATCAGTTGCATTCGAAAAATAGTAGGGGATGAAATTGTCATAGCGGCGGAGCTTGATTTGCACTGCTCGATTACACCAAAAATGATTGAAAATTCAAACGTTCTTATAACTTTCAAACTTTATCCACATACGGACATTGGCGCCCGTGCTGAAGAAGTATTCAATTTGGCAAGTAGTGCTGCTTTGGGGGCCATCTCGCCAAAAATGTCTGTCTTAGATTGTCATATGATAAATAAATTTCGAACATCGAACCCACAAATGGCCGAAATAGTTTCTTACATGGGAGAGCTCGAAAACGATGAGGGAATTCTATCGGTTTCTTTCGCTCATGGGTTTCCTTGGCAAGACGTACCTCATACTACGGCAAAGGTATTGGTCGTTTCAGATGATAATGAAGATAGAGGCAACATCGCTGCTGCCGCTTTGCGAGATCGTATTTGGAAATCTCGTAATGAACTTGTACAGCCGACACTAAGTATTGATGAGGCTTTATCATCAATAAGCGAAAACTCTGGTCTTACTATAATGGCTGACGTAGCAGATAATGCTGGTGGAGGAGCCCCTTCCGACTCTACATTCGTTTTGGCTAGAGCATTAGAACGAGGCGATCAAAATCTGCTGGTAGCCTATTTTTGGGATCCAGTAGCTGTCAGAATTGCTGTTGAAGCGGGTGAAGGACAAAATATCCTAATCAGAGTAGGTGGAAAAACAGGCCCCTCGTCGGGAATGCCTGTGGATCTTCAGTGCACTGTACAAGCTATTAAGGAGGAGGCGTCTCAAACATTTGGCGATACAAAAACACCAATGGGGACGGCGGTTTGGCTGCGGGGGCATGCTGGGGTTGACGTTATCTTGACTAGTAAGCGGACCCAAGTGTTTCATCCAGATGGTATGACCTGTCTTGGTATTGACCCAAATACTTTTAAAGGAATTGTAGTTAAATCTAGTCAGCATTTCTATGCAGGTTTTGAGCCCATTGCCGAAGAAATTGGCTATATAAATGCTCCAGGGGATATCCCTCCTGATTTTGCAAATATTAACTTTACCAAGTTGTCAAATCCATTTTGGCCCAAGGATCCCGGGCCCTTTTGGAAATCAAAGGGTTAGTTAAAAGGTAGGTTTGACTACAGGACGAGTACCTATTAAGTTGCCGGCTCATTCTGGCTTAGATGACAGGCTTTTAGGATATATTTTGACAGAGGAACAAATTTATGGGCGATACAAGCGATTACCAACCACCGAGGGTTTGGAAATGGGATACGGAAAATGGTGGCGCATTTGCCAAGATTAATCGGCCTACCGCGGGTACCACTCATGAAAAAGTTCTGCCGGTCGGAGATAATCCCTTGCAACTTTATTCGCTAGCTACGCCTAACGGAGTAAAGGTAACTATAATGCTCGAAGAGCTATTGGCTCTAGGACACACTGGAGCTGAATACGATGCTTGGCTATGTCGAATTAGGGATGGTGAACAATTTAGCTCTGGTTTTGTGGAGATAAATCCCAATTCTAAAATTCCGGCTCTACTAGATCTTAGTGTTGATGGAGGGCAGCGTGTATTTGAGTCTGGCGCAATTTTATTATATCTGGCAGAAAAATTTGGTTCCTTTATACCTGAGGATCCTACCGAAAAAACCGAGTGCATGTCGTGGTTATTCTGGCAAATGGCGAGTGCTCCCTATCTCGGGGGTGGTTTTGGGCATTTCTACGCATATGCTCCAGCCAAGTTTGAATACCCGATAAATCGGTTCGCCATGGAAACGAAACGGCAACTTGACCTTCTGGATCAACGCCTGTCGCAAAATGAGTTTATAGCTGGCTCAGAATATACTATAGCCGACATAGCGATCTGGTCATGGTATGGCCAATTAGCGTTGGGAAGACTTTACAATGCGGCGGAATTTTTAGATGTTGAAAGTTATGCTTATTTAATGGAATGGACAAAAAAAATTGATGCCCGCAAGACTGTGCAGCGGGGGCGTATGGTTAATCGTGTTAATGGCGAGCTATCAAGTCAACTCCACGAAAGACATCACGCTTCAGATTTTGATTTGAAAACGGAAGACAAATTAGTGAGTAATTAAAGCACATAACTTCAAATAATTTGTAAGCAATGATATGCAACTAAAAATGAGCATTCGCGGGTTCGTTTTAATTTAAGAAGTGTTGAATATGTGAAACGACCCTTTACTTATTTTAACGTAATTTAAACTCCATTGGCACCTCTATTGACAATAAGTTTTGGGATAGATTTGGAGGAAAGTGTTTAAATGGGCTTGATTTCTTTACAATTTGCATTGCTTGTCGGTCTAAACTTGGGAAACCCGATGAAGATTTGATTCGCAACTCAGTTAATGCACCAGTCTTCAATATTTGAAAAGTAATCATGACATTTCCCTCCTCTTTATAGCGCACAGCGCGCGTGGGATAAGTTTTATTTCTATTAAGAGTTCTTTTTACATATTCGATATAATTGGTCTCGCTTTGTTTGGTGTTATTTTTCTCATTGGTTGGTAGTGTCGTATTCGGTTTCTTTTCTAAATTGGCACTCTTGGAATTTGACCCATGTTGATCGAATTTAGAGAGAGATCTATTCAAAATTTTTTCTGGCTGTTTTGAGGGTTCCTGTCTGTTTTTGTTCAATGGCAATGTTTGCCTAGTGACCATTTTTTTCGACCTCTGGTTTTTTTTGTGCTCCTGCGGCTCAATTTTTTTTCGTTCGCTTATAGCTTTTAAATTTTGACTTATTTGCTTTTGCTTGCGAGTGATCTTGGTTTTAAGCTTCGGCGAAAACGTCTCAACCGATCTTTGGCGCTGCGAGGGCGATGGTACATTTGTAATCGGTTTCTTATTTGAGAATTGTTCAGCGTGTATAGGTGATAGTTTTTTTATTGAAGGCGACGAGTCCATTAACGAAAGGTGATTTTTTTTAAGTGGACTCAGAGAGTATTGAAAATTCAGAGACAGATTAGAACCTATTTTGTCGTGCACTACTTTTTCTAAAGTAAGCTTGGTAGGAAGGACGGACAGTAAAATAGCGTGTAACCCTATTGCCACAAAGAACGCGATTAAAGAGTGATAAATTGACATCTCAATATTGATGGTCTTGCTTAGTGATTAGAGCTAACTTAACAAAACCGAGCCTTTTAAGCATAGAGATTGCTCTTATTATAACTCCCATTTTTGAGTCTTTATCAACCTTGATCGCTATCGCTTTATTGTATCTGCGAAGAACAGAAGAATTTAGCTTCGTTTCCAGTTCATAAGCGTCATATTTTTTTCCGGTTACTATGAAGGATCCATGTTTCGTGATTGTTAGTTCTAACCCCTTGTTCTTAAGAGGTTTGCCGGTTGAAGAAGTGACATATTCAAAATCAACAGGTTCATTTTTATGCCAAGTGCCCAATATAATAAAATAAACGAGTAGTAAGAAAGTAATATTAATCAGTGGAAGTGTATTTTCATCATGAGAAGAACCCAAGGAATTAGTTTTGCTTTTCCTAAACACTAGTCACCGTTGCCAATAATATTGAAATTAATTATCCGTGATGATCGCAGTTGATCGACTATTTTGACAAACTTAGAGAAGGACAAGCCTGTGTCTGGAGAAAGTAATATTGAAACATTAGATCTTTTTTCTTGTTTATGTTTAATAGTTTCTAAAATGGAGGGCAATGTGGAGCGTTCATCCTCTAAAAAAAGTTCGCCATCAGTCCTAATACGAATGATTAATTCATCTAAAGCGATCTCACTTTCATCGTTGCTGTAAGTACTTACGGATAAATTTATTTGCCTAAAATTTTGATGATCTGTAACCAGCATGGCAAAAATTAATAGAATAAACAAAACATCGATCAATGGGGTAAGTTTTATTATTGATATTGAAACGTTATGTCTTTTGAATAAAGAAACCTGCATTTGTAACCTGTTCCAGTGTTTCAATTAACTTTGTTTTGGATGGTTGTATTTGAGGGCTAAAAGCTCTGAGGCAATATTTTCCATTTCGTCAGACGTCACAGACTTTAAACGCTCGAAACATTTTAACGACACCAGCGCGGGAATGGCCACCACAAGGCCTGCAGCTGTTGTTAAAAGTGCCTGCCAAATACCACCAGATAAAGTACTGGGGTCAGCACTCGACCCGCTTTCTTGAAGCATGTAGAAAGCATCCACCATACCCAGTACTGTACCAAAAAGACCGAGTAATGGACTGATGGTAGCAATCAACTCTAGCAACCAGAGACCACTTTCTATTTGGGAAAGTTTTTGATTTCCGACAAGAGTTACCTGTTTTTCGCCATGTGACAGATTGCTTTTGCCTTGTTTTAACGGATTTAAAATACATAGCGCTACAGCTGAAACGGGGTGTCGGCTTCTCTCAATTTTGTTCGGCATATTTTTATCGGTCTGATTAGTCACAGTGTTTAAAATTTTTTGGGTAGGTGAGCCTTTAAATAAATCCATGGAGTAGAATTGGCAAAGCTTCGCAATAATAACTGTAGTTCCAATAATAGAAAGAACCATCAATACAAGCATTACAGGACCCCCAAGTTCCAAAAGATGCAGTAAATTTTCTTTTAAGGTCGACAAGGTATTCATGGATTTCGCTTTTAATCTTTTTAATGTGATTTCGAATTTTGCGGATCTGATAACCGCGCCTGGCAATTGAATTATCTTGCGAATGATTATCAATTGCAATAATAAATGAACAGTCAATTTTAGTTTCGGGGTTTTATATGATGATAGCTTTTGCAAGAACACTTATTTGTGTTTTCCAAGAAAAAGCTACCACATTTCCGGATTTAAAAATTTGTAGCGTAATTTGTATGTGGAAAAATACGATGAATGTTTTAGCTGTTAGAAAGTTTATTGTGCTTTTTGTTATCTGTGCCTTCGGTTCAATTTTAGACAATGCTTCGGCGCAACAATTAAGTACAGAAGGTCCGCAAACAACTCAAACGACACGAATAACCGATCCAATAACGATTACGGCAACAAAAAATCCTTTAAGAGCATTTGATTTCCCCGGCATGGTTTCCCGGATCACAAATAGTCAAGCACAATTTGATCAGTCCTCGACGATAGACGACGTTTTAAAACTTATCCCAAATTTGCAATTTTCCCGCGGTCCAAGACGTACAGGTGAAGAGCCAAGTATAAGAGGTGTTAGCGGCCCCGATGTAATCATATTATTAGATGGTGCTAGACAAAATTTTGGTTCCGCACATGACGGCCGTTTCTTTGTTGATCCGTCTTTCACTAAAGAGGTGGAGGTCCTAAAAGGGCCCGCATCGGCGTTATATGGAAGCGGGGGGCTAGGGGGGGTGATAGAGTTTAGAACGCTTTCTCCATCGGATTTGCTTAGAAATACAGACAAAACTGGGCTTCGGATCAGTGCAGGCTATCAGGATGTAAACAACGAAAGATTAGCAACAATTATAGGTGCTGTGAGAGCAACAGAACAAATCGATTTCATCACGGGCGTTACCAAACGGAGTTCAGGCTCAATCGAGTTGGGCAATGAGACGAATCTTACGAATACCGAAGATGAAATAATAAATGCTCTCTTCAAAACTCAGATGGAGCTTGATCAGTTCCATTCTCTCGGCGTATCAATTTCCTCGTTTAATAATGATGCAGAGGAGCCTTCAAATGGCCAGGGGTTAGGTGGAGACGATAGAACAAACAAAGATATCTACTCAAATACATTAAGTGTCAAATATGCCTACAAAAACCCATCAAATAAACTATTCGATATCGATTTCTCTGTATACAGGACTGAGACTAAAGTCGTAAACGTTCTTTCCGAAGAGGTTCGTCCACATGCAGCTGGCGACAAATTAAGTCGTTACCTAGATACAAAAGGCCTGCGTATAGATAATCGGTCTAGGTACATTATTTCTAATTTTGCAGACTCAGTGCTTACATACGGGATCGAGTTTAATAGAAACACGCAAGATGGATCCAAAAACG
>CEWJ01142947.1_pt1 | contig 11141 bp, 9 predicted proteins | sample 350291 | NCBI WGS metagenome assembly CEWJ01 (sample SAMEA2622923, study PRJEB7988) | marine metagenome | isolation source: saline water (ENVO:00002010), including | reverse complement strand
GCTTGAGCAAATGCATTTTGATGTAAAGAAAAATCTTCCAATTCAGGCTTCCTTTCTCGGTCTCCTCTACAGACCAAAATTACAGCCCAGTCCTCTGAAGACGGCCCGGGAGATTCAAGTAATAACCCCGAACGAGCATCTTCGGCATTTGCATCAACTAATTTCCATCCTCCTTCTAGCGCAGCCCAAGTATCATCATAGCTTCCTGTAATCGATACCCCTGCAGATAATTGTGCTGATGCTGCAATGTCAACAATGTCTGCATTTTCTAAGTCAACTCCGGTAGCATCACATAGCGCCTTAATTGCAGCAACAGATACTGCAGAACTAGACTTCAGGCCCTGTCTAGGGGGTATCTCAGATTTGACTGACCAGTACAGTTCACCATCTGGTACAGGGTGGCCAGAATTTTTCCAAGCAATCAGAACTTGTTCCAATAATCCATCTGGGTCATCTAAATCTCTCTTTGATTTCTTATCGAGTAATCTAACTCGCACAGGGAGGTCTAATGCCAATGATGCTCCGTATCCGATGCCGGCAGCATGTAGGAGGCTACAACCTCCATTCGAGTTGCCCGAGCCCAACACTGCCATTTTAACACCTCATTTTTCGTCCACTTCAGCGCTAATTGTTTGTCCCACGTGGCGTCCAGCTCCTCCATTCCACCCCAGCAGTTTCATGCCAGGTACGAGTTCAGTTACTGATACAAGTCCACGGGATTCAGAGATGAGCCTTACGGTCTCTGCTTGCTGCAAGAGAACCCCTGCTTCATTATAATTTTCATTCTTCCATCGGAATAAAATAAACGGGCGTTTTTCAATTTTGACTCTTCCAACAACACAATTACGAGAGTCACCATTGCTGTTTACAACCAGTACCTCATCGCCCATTTTTAATTCACTGAGGTACGATGTTGTTCCATCAGCCATCATAATGTAGGAGTGAGCTGCACCTGCATTGACTCTGAAGGGCCTAGTAGGAACAAACTCTGACTCTACAGTTTCACCATGAACCAGAACCATAGATTTTGAACTTGAACCTACAATCATTCCTTCTTCTTGCTCTAGCATTGAGGTTAGGTCAACACAGACTCTGTCACCTACTCCTCCTTCCCGGACTTCAATGACCTCCAGATTAGATAACTCGATTTCATTAGTACTTATTTCATCACTTGTTTCAGTTGCTACTTCTCCTCTTTGGGATTTAGCAATCAATGCTGTAGAGAGGGTATTTTCGTCTACTAGTAGCGCATCCACGCCAATTTCTAAGGCAAATGCAGCACCGAGAACTTGCTCTGCCGAAGAGATCCTTGCAGCAACTTTAGTTGGTCCTCCATCACAAGCCGCGATAATATTCTCTATTGGAATCATTTTCCATTCCCCGAGGTCTAGGAGAATCCATTCAACACTTCCCGCCATTGCTCGCGCCTGAGCTTGACCTGTGGAATTACTAACATCGACTCTACGTCCTACTTGTTTTCCGTTGATGTACAAAGCATCACCATCAATCCGCAAATCACTTCCTAGGACCAAATCGACCCCTTCAGTAGTCTTGCCAGATTCAAGCCATACTTGCATAGTATCACAATCCAGAATCTTGGATAGCTTTCTCAACACTAGAACCATCGTGGATGATGGCCTTCAGTGCAGAAACCATCGCTTTGGGATTTGGGTGCGAGAATACCTGCCGGCCCATGCAAACTCCTCCGCCACCTGCTTGCATGGCTTTGTGAACTGTAGTTAGAATTTCTTCAGTAGTCGAACCAGCAGGCCCTCCTGCAATCAGTACTGGAATTGGTACAGAAGAGGTGACTTTGCGGAATGATTCAATAGAACCCGTCCACTTGGTTTTGACAACATCGCATCCCAATTCGAATGCCAGTCTAGCAGCATGCGCAGCTCCTTTCGTATCGTCACCTTCCATAATGTCAAGATTTTCTCCTCTAGGGTAAATCATTCCTAAAACAGGGCAATCTAGGAAATGCGAATCTTGTGTTATCGCTCCTAGCCTTTCGATCATTTCAGGTTCGTCAGGACTGCCCATGTTCACTTGAACACTAACGCCTTTGGCGCCCCTTGACATAGCCTCTTCGACGCTTCCTACCAACATTTTGTCACTGCTTCTTCCTCCAGCATGTCTGGTAGATACAGAAAGGTGAGCAACAAAGTTTGCATTTTCAGAAGAATAATGTGAAACAACTCCCTTTTGGGCAACTATCGCATCAGCATGCGATATTGATTCAATCAATTGGTCTAAATTTTCCAGTCCGTTGACGGGAAAATCAGAAACTCCGTGATCGATTGGAATCCAAACGCCCTTTCCTTTCGGTAGTAGCGTCTCTTTATCGCTCATGATTCTACCCAGTGAGTGGTTTATTACAAGGCTTTGCTTTCTATTTTGAGAGGTGGGTTTTGACCGCCCATTCAACCAAAGCAGCTTCTGCTTTTGCAAGATGTTCTTGTAATGTAGAGCGAGGAATTTCTGATAATTCGGAAAGTTCTTTCTTGCTAATTTGTCTGGGATTTTTATAATATCCAGATTGGACGGCTAGAATGGCGATTTCTAGTTGCTTAGGAGTCAAAATTTGTTTAATGCTATCTTCTATTTCGGCAACGTCTACAACATTTACATTATCAGGTGGCAACATTACTCTTGCAGCCTTTAGGAATCCGCTAACTCCATCAGGCAGGCCTCGAATTGTGATTTGAGCCCCCTCTTCGCCGATTACATATGGAGGGATGACGTGCAAACTATCGAAATTAATTGCAGCCACTGAGAGTGGATGTTTGTTCCAAACAACAACATATCCTTGCATTCCCGTTTCAGGAAGAGGGTAAGGGTTTAGTGGGCCCTCAACTTCTAGGTATGAAATATCATTCAAATCTTCAGGACCCTTTTGTTCTTTGAAATTAATTTTTACTAGTTGGCGAACTCCGATTTTCGTGACCTCCAAATGAGCTACAACCTCGAAAGTGGCAGCCACTTTAGTGATTAAACCCATATCCGAAGCTAGTATGGAATCAGCATTCCACTTCAACTGGACTTCTCGCACAAATCGCCCTTGCATCTGTTATACTTCAAATGTGGGCCTATATGGAAAGACCCTAATAACCGAAATTAAGACCGGAACATGTTGGATATGCCATTGATGGAGATTAACGGATTGGAGAGGCACTACGATATGGCTTCCGGAGTGGTCAAAGCCCTCGATGGAATAGATTTAGAAATTGAAAAAGGAGAGAGAATTGTTCTTCTGGGTCCATCTGGTTCAGGAAAAACAACACTACTGAATTGTGTGGCCGCCTTGGACAGTCCGACCGCAGGCAATTACTCATTCGCTGGGAAGAGTGTACCAAGAGAAAAGTCCGAAGAAATGACGACATTCCGCAGAGAAAACATAGGATATGTCTTCCAATTTTTTAATCTGCTTCAAGATTTGACTGTCTTAGAAAATATTCTCTTAATCCAAGAATTGTCTGGTGGTAGGGATAAAGACAGGGCGCTGGAATTGCTGAAATTAGTTGGCCTAGAGAGCGAAGTGGATAGGTTCCCTGCTGAGATAAGCGGAGGCCAACAACAAAGAGTAGCAATCGCTAGAAGTCTTGCTAAAAGCCCCAAATTACTTCTCGGAGATGAGTTGACTGGAAATCTTGATTCCAAAACATCGGAAATGGTGATGGAAGTTCTTGTCAAAGCATGCGAATCAGAAGATATTACAACAATTATGGTTACGCACGATGAAAAATTGTCTCAATATGCTACTCGTGTAATCAGGCTAGATAGTGGAAAAATAGTTTCAGATGAGAAGGTCAATCAGTGAGGGTTACGAATGTCAGTATTGCTAACCAAGAGATTGGCCAGGAGCCTCTGGCGAACCAAGCTACGCCTATCGGCTGTGGTATTTATGGTAGCAGTCGGCGTTTTTGCAGGTATTTCTTTTGGAACATATGCGAATGCTGCAACCTCACTTTATGATGGAATATATGATGGCGAAGAGGGAATAAATCTTGCAGATATATGGGTGGATAATCCTAGTGGGATTTGGAATGAATCAAGCTCGCAAAACATCTGTTCAAGCATAGAAAATAGTTGGCCGGAGTCAGTTTACGAATTAGAGAACTGTGAATCTCGATTGATCCTCAATGGAATGATGTTTATTGCAGATTCGGATGGCGAAGAAAAAGCAATTCCGGCTGTTTGGCATGGCATTGATGAGGGATTGATTGACAAGGTTTGGATGCCAACATACAGTGAATTATCTTCTGGACGAACTGCTGAAAATCCAGATGAAATTGTATTGGATAGCCACGTTGCTAAAGCTCTAGAGATTCAAGTTGAAGATACGATTCAGATAAGTTCAGGATATGGAAAATCAACCTACAAAGTCGTTGGAATAGGCTTCCATTCTATGCATCTATATTTTGCAACAGAGGGGTCTTCAATTCCTGCTGAAGCAGGTACATTTGCTACTGGTTACATGACAAGTGAGGGTTTAGAGGGATTGGCGAATTTGAGTGCAGGTTCATCAAACATAATTCTGATCGATGTGGAAGGTTCGCCAGCATATGATCTCCAATCGACCACTGAAATAAACGAGAATCCCGAACTGACCAATCTAGTAAATGATATCTCAGCATTGATGTATGAAGTTGACGAATCTCCTGTGAGTGTATATGATCGTTCAGGAGTATTTTCTGTTGAAGTATTACGTGCAGATGCTGAGGGGGCATCGAAGATGTATCCTTACGTTACGGGTATGATTGCGGCAATTGCAGGAATCACGATATTTCTCAGTTTACAAAGATTGATTCAATCTCAGGCAAAGGAAATCGCAGTACTTCGAACATTGGGTGTTCCGAAGATGGCGATTATGCCAGGATACATTATTGCGCCTTTGTTTATTGGATTATTTGGGTCTTTAATCGGTGTGTTGCTAGGAATTTATGTTGGCGCCCCAGGTATGCTTTCATTTTATGAGGATATTATTGGATTACCAATAAAATATGAGGCAGATTTCGAATTGGTTTCTCAAATAGTAATTATTGCCATGATAATTGTATTGCTTGCAGGCATAAGGCCTGCTTGGCAGGCTTCGCGTTTACAACCTTTGAAAGTATTTAGAGGCCAACATGAAGTGAAAGTATCATCCCGTAAGTTGCAAAGGCTAACCTCAAAACTTCCTGCAACAGTAGGTCTCTCAATAAGGTCAAGTTTGCGTAAACCAATGAGAGTTGGATTCACATTTTTTGCAGTAGGAATTTCGATGTTGTTATTCGGTGCAATGCTTTTCATGATGAATTCAATGGAAGACAGTCTGCTTGGAAATATCAAAGATAAACAGTCATGGGATGTTCAAGCATCTGCACCTATCGGTGGAGAGGATGCAGTAATTGAATGGGTTGAGAATAAGGAAGGCAAGTACGAGTTGTTAATCAATTTCCCAATAGGCTTGGTTGATGACAATCGAGAATTAATGGCATATGGGTTAGATGATTTTTCAACTTTAGATGACAAATCATCAATGATTGCAGTAGAATTGTATGATGGCAAATTACCCTCTTCCAACAATGGCATTACTCAGGTACTTATCGATCAGGGTACATCTGAATTCTTGGGTTGGGATAGTGGTGATGAAGTTTCAATCATGGTAGGCAACACTATTCACAATGTTGAAGTTACAGGTGTCACCAAAGGTGAGGTTTCTCGTACTATATATTTCCACAGAGCAGACTTATCCGAATTGACTGGAATTGAATCCACATCACTTCTGATTCAATTTTCCGATGATTCTTCTTTGGATGGTTTGTCAAATATCACGGTTGGATATAGTCTGAAGAGTGATTCGATTAAAACATTCGAATCTCTACTCGAGCAACAGCAACAGTTTATCGCTTCAGTACAGTTTCTAGGAATCATTATTGCGGTTGCAGTTTTGTTCAATACTTTGTTGATGAATCTAGCTGAAAGAGATACTGAATTGGCAACCTTGCGAGTATTGGGTGCACCAATGAAGAAAATTGGCAAAATGATGTTTTGGGAGCACCTTGGCATCGGCCTAATCGGTGGAATTTTGGGTGCTATTTTCGCCTTCTTTGGAACTGTATTGCTAATACAATCACAAGTTCAATGGGCATTTTATTTCACTATTGAACCACAATTTGCTGCTACATTTACAATTGTTGGAATTATAGTTGGAATCTCGGTAGCTTTGACGCCTGTTGGTATGTGGAGAATAAGGAAAATGGATTTGGTTGACAAAGTCAAAGATTTGTCACAATAGTACGAAATTAGATTGTAATTATAGGCGATGGAAATAAGTCCCAGTTTGTTCTAGGGCTCCACAATGGACCTAGGTTCTTGGCTGATGGTAGGGTTCCTCGGAGGAGCATTCCTCTTTGGAATTTGGTTTATGTTAGTCAGAGAAGATGACCGCAGTTCACGGACTATGACCATTCATCGTCAAGATTTAACGCGTCGCGGTTCTCCTGATTTTTCTGCTGCTCACAACGAATTCGATCGTAAGTTAGCGGAAGTAGAGCGCCACCTCGCTTCTAAGCGAAGAGATGAGCGGGCTATTTTACTAGCAGAGGAAGAAGTTCGCAAGAAATTAGCCGAGGAAGCCGCTGCTAAATTGATGGAAGAAGAAAAGGCAAGACTTGCTGAACTGGAGGCAGAAGAAGCACGTAAGAAGGCTGAGTATGAGGCAGCTCGTGAAGCAGAGCTAGAAGAGGCCAGAAAACTCGCTGCCGAGAGAGAAGCGGAGAGAATCGCAGAAGAAGAGCGTCTGGCTGCGGAGAGGGAACTCGAAAGACAGCAAGATTTGCAAGAAGCCGAAGAAGAAAGACAAGCAGAAATTGCTGCCCAAGAAGAATCCGAAGCACTTGAGGCGCAAATGGCTTCAGAACAAGCGGAGAGAGAACTTGAAAAGCGTCTAGACAGAGAGGGCGCAAAGACATCGGAAGTACAAGTTTCTCTAATGTGGGATAATTACAACGATTTGGATTTGCATGTATTATGTCCGTCTGGTGAAAGAATCCATGGCGGTAACAAAGTTTCAGAGTGTGGAGGCGAATTGGATGTTGATGCCAATGTACGCCCGGAAACCAAGAAACCGGTGGAGAACATTGTTTGGCCTGATTTCAAAGCCCCTCCTGGTGAATACAAGGTATATGTCCACCATTACAAGAAGCACAAGAAGCGACGTTCCAAGGACCCTACTAAATTCAGAGTTGTAGTTAACGCCGGCGGTGATGTGAAGCACTATGAGGGCGAATTATCATCAGGTGACCCAATTATGTTGGTTAGTGAATTTAATCTCGAAGCGCCTGAAGAACGAGGCACAGATGAAGAGATTGAGGTGGCGCTAATCGCCCAGGAAACTGAGAGAATCGCCGAAGAAGAGCGTATCGCTATCGAACTTGAAGAGCAAAGGCAAATCGAATTGGCTGAAGCAGAAGAGCAGCGTCTAGCAGAAATTGTTGAAAACGAAGCTGCAGAATTGGAATCGATAAAGGCCACCGAGGAAGCAATGAAAGAACTCAGGTCAAGATTAGAGAGAGAAGGTGCAAAGTCTTCTGATGTTCAGATTTCTCTAATGTGGAACAATTACAACGACTTAGATCTACACGTAGTATGTCCATCAGGTGAAAGAATCCATGGTGGTAACAGAGAGTCTGCGTGTGGTGGCGAGTTGGATGTTGATGCCAATGTAAGACCAGAAACCAAGAAACCAGTCGAGAATGTCGTTTGGCCTGAAGGAAAGGCACCAGGTGGTACATACAAGGCATATGTTCACCACTACAAGAAGCACAAGAAGCGACGCTCAAGAGATCCGACATCCTTCAAGGTCGTTTGTAATGCAGGTGGAGAGATTCTAGAATATGAGGGCGAGATTACTAGCGGCGACCCAATTATGCTAATTTGTGAATTCTCAATTGATGACCCAGAAACAAGGGCTGCTAATGCTAAGGAAGCCAAGGACAAACTTGCGGCTCTTGACAGTGGCGAATGGGATGGCTCAGAAGAGTCTGATGAAGAGCCTGTCGAGGAGACAATGCCTGAAACTGATGATGAGCCGGTTGTAGAAGCTCCAGATATACTTGGAGACCTTCTAGATGATTGATTAGGATAATATCATTTCAAGACAGTCATTTTCGATGGCTTTCTTGATTGAACGAGCAATTCGTCGCCCAGTCGACATGAAAGGCTCGTTGATGTCGCTGTAAGGTGAACCTCCAACGAACGGGTTTGAACCTGCAACGATTCTTGCACTGATTTCGAACACTCTGAATTCGAGTTTGTCTGTAACGATTGTCTCTAAGCAGAATGACCCAATCATTCCCCTGGAACCTTCTTCCAATTCAAATGAAGCAGCTACAGTTCCTTCCGCCATCTCGAAGGCTCTTGGAAGCAAACTCTCTCGAATTACGACAGGTTGGTTTCCAGTTACAACAAACGAAGGCTCCAGGCTCATTTCACGCAGATCTCTTAGACTTCCTAATTTGTAAAATTCATCTACATTGGACTCGTCTCTTCTATCCATGCTCATCAGTTCTAATCTTCCTAGATTCTTACCCGCATTCGAGCCACGTCCCTGAACTTGGAAACCATCATCTGCTGTAGGGTCGAAGAAGAAGTGAAGGTAATATCTACAGCCTAGCACATATTCTTGAATGGTATATTCTTCTTCTAACTTGACATTTCTTCTGAAATCTCGATAATCTCTTGCGATGAAATATCCTTCTCCACCTTTGGCGCCTGCATATTTTACAATCACAGGACCGTTGATGTCGTGTGGGTCATCAATTACCTTGGGCATGGAACAACCACCCTGCTCAAGCCATTGTCTCTGCCTTTCTCTACTGCTTTCCCAGTGCAGAATACCACGGTTTCCGAAAGTAGGAACTTGTAGATTCTTGAAGTTTTGACTTCCGAGATATTCAACCAATGAACCATGAGGGACAATAATGACATTATTTTCCCTGAACCAATCGGCGTGGTCTAACATTTCTTGGTAGTTGTCTAGCATCAACCACTCATCTGGGTCTGCTCCAGGGAATGCTGAGTAGAATCTACGTCTGTTTTCGCCGACTGCTATACCAAGAGTCCTGAACCCTTCTTGCCTTGCTCCATGAAGGATTTGCAGCGATGAATGTGATGCGACTACACCGATTGTGATGTTGTCATGGTCGTAGTTTTTGAGCCAAGTCCGCAAAAGTCCTATGTCTACGCCCATGTCGACGGCTTCAGTGTCTTACTAATATCCATTACGCAAATACACTACTTTTTGCTTTGAAATTTCCATCACAAAACACTTGCGAAAGAGCGAATTCTTTCCGTCAAGGTTTCAAGCCCTGCCTTCTCTGCATTGAATATGAGCGGGAAGACTCCCAGTAGTCGGATGACCTATGGTAACTATCTCCAATTAGACGAATTATTGTCATTACAATCAGGTCCTGAAGGCCATAGTCCTGCGCCATCAAACCATGAAATGCATTTCATCGTGACACATCAAGCATTCGAACTTTGGTTTAAGCAGATCAACAGAGAATTGGGAGATGTATTGGCACTAATGAACGTTCCAGAGGTTGATGAGAAGCAAATTCCAGTAATCGTAAGTCATCTTGAACGCTGTTCAGAAATATTCCGTCTACTAGCCTCTCAATGGAAAGTTATGGAGACCCTTTCACCCCAAGATTTCTTGGCATTCAGAGACCGTCTTGGCACATCCTCAGGTTTCGAAAGCTGGCAAATGCGTACTTTAGAGATGCTATTGGGACTAGAATCTGAGCAGAGAATTGGTGGAATGGACCCTATGAAACATAATCGTAAGTTGCATTCTGAAGGTAAATTAAGTGATGCAGTAATGCAGGAAATGAATCGAATTGATGGCATGCCTTCTTTGAATGAAGTTTTACTGAGGTGGCTCTCTCGAACCCCTGTTAATGGCGTATCTGGTGACGAGAAAGTACTCCGTGATTTCGTTGAATCCCATCTATCATCTATGAAGAAGCACGGCGAGTCAGTAATTGCTCACATGGTTAAGATAGGACATGGCTCAGAGGAAACAATTCGTCCCAGAATTGAGGCAGGAATAGAGGGTGCGAGAAATTTCCTGTTACCAGAGGGAGAAGTTTCAGCAGCAAGAGCAGGGCTCCTCTTCATCGAATCATATCGGGAATTGCCCCTTCTTTCCTGGCCAAGGAGGTTAATCGACTCAGTAGTCGACTTAGAAGAATCAATGCTTCTATTCCGTTCTCATCATGCTAGAATGGTTGAGAGAATGATTGGTCGCCGGATGGGCACTGGAGGTTCAAGCGGCGTTGATTACCTAGATATGACACTGAAATATAGAATATTTACAGACTTATGGGCTGTAAGAACGATGCTGATCAAACGCGATGCTTTAGAAAATCCTGGCAATCCTGAATTTTATGGATTTGCTTCAGAATACTAAGTCACTGATCGTGAGGATCGGTGTCGATTGGAATTAACTCGTTGTCGTATTCGTACATCGCAATCTTTAGCGGGTCTAGAACGAATCTAACTGATGCTTCTTCCATTCCGTAAAGTGAAACTAATTCTGCCTTAAACGCTTCACGAAGGACATCTTCAGGAGCATTAAGTGGTGCGCCCATTCCGATTTGTAGAGCTCTTGCTCCAATAATTCTAGCGCGCTCAAAGCGGGTGTGGGGATTTTTTGGCTTGACCATTGTGACACCTCATGCACAGTTCGTGCGAGTTTTGCGACCATCGTCCTGTTTTTGAACCCTACGCAACCGGTATCGGTTCATTCTTCCTCTGAATAATTAGAAAAAACAGAATCCTCAACCACTGAATCTTTGATTGAAGCATTTTGGATATTGATATTCGTCTGCGTAGGTTTACGCATCACTTGGAATAATTGATATGTTGCAGGAAGTGATATCATGAGCAGTAGTATTGTGATAATTATGACAGTTGAACCGCTTACGTAATCGTCTTCAGTTCCTATTGAATCTACGCCTCCATCGGGAATGTAATCGTTTGCAGGTAGCGATGAACCCGAAATCAAAGCTATGTACCCCGGTTTGGAAAGAACAATCACGAGTTTATCTCCACTAATATCTACCGAGTTCGATTGTGAATAATTCGTATAATTT
>CEWJ01052619.1_pt1 | contig 11144 bp, 10 predicted proteins | sample 350291 | NCBI WGS metagenome assembly CEWJ01 (sample SAMEA2622923, study PRJEB7988) | marine metagenome | isolation source: saline water (ENVO:00002010), including | reverse complement strand
AGCATCATCGCAGTTGTCGCCGGTATTGGCTCTACGGACTTTGATGGAGAAGATGTTTTTACTGGAGAGGCCCCTACCACTTGGGATGCCGAACTTGAATGGAAATCGCTTTATTCGGTGTACGTAGAAGAGGGTAGTGAAGTTAATGTCGAAATCGCAAATGGTGATTCCTACAACCGATTTATCCCATGTGAAGAGGATTTTTCCTGTCAAGAGTGGGACGATAGAGAAGGATACACCTACATTGGTGACATCTCGGTAGAGGATGATGGCATCTACCAAATTGAATTTTCAGGCGAAGGAAATGTGGTTGTTTTGGAGACCGATATCGGTGGTTTTCTGACTGCAGGAATCGGTATGTGGTGCGGGTGCTGTTCAGTAGTTGTACTGATTGTTGGCCTAATTATGGCACTCGTGATGAAGGACAACGCACCCACACAAATTCTTGTCATGCCTCAAGGTGGTGGCCAAGTTAGTTTTGCCGCGCAACCGGCAAGTTATACTCCGGGACAACCTGTTGTCATGAATCAAGAAGTCTCATTCCAACCACCGCTGCAATCTGACCAGCCGTGGGAACCTCCACAATCTGGAAGTTAGTCCACAGGCAACAATACCCGCCGCTTGAGCGGCCACAGTATCGCTTTCGCTGGCTCAGTATAATCTGGGGTTAGCACTGGATGTTTTCGAGGTTCAATCAAGTCTCCAGGATTGAAGTCTTCCATAGCAGGTGCATATTCTCCCGCGTTCAGCTCCTGCAATTTGTCGAGATGGCTTTCGATTGCCAACATACGGTCAGTAAAGGACACCAACTCATCGGAGGAAGCGGTGTCTACCTTTCGAGAAATGTGATGAATCTCACGATTCAACTCCCTCAATTCAAATCGGTGCTCATGGATGATTTTCTCCAAACGATCCAAGGCTGAATCAGTCAGTGCATCGATGTTCTTGCCCACTGGAATTTCTGGAGTGGAGGTGGCCTTCTCACCGCGTTCTGTGATTTCCGATAAATGACCGCGCAATGTATCCGAAGTGAGTGATTCAATCGCCTCAATGGAAGAAGGTGTCCGCAATTCAGGAGGTGTGTAATCGTCTGAAAGTTCAACGCGCTGACTGATGATTTCTGCACGGTTTTCCGCTGATTCTGGAAGAACAGAGTCTAGCACATCAGAGACGATTTGCGCCCCCTTGACATCCACATCCATGCCTTCGTCTTCCGTCGAATCAACAAGGGTCGGTTCTTCACCCGATAGCAATTCTCGAACGTCGACCGCACCGACCAACAGTGCACCGGAGTCCAGCGCCAAACATACGGTTTCAAAATCCGCTTTCGCTCGACTCCATTGACCACGACTGCGACTGACAATGACTTGCAATTGTGGATCGGACAATGACACACCTCTAGACAGAGTGTTGCGTCTAAGAAGCAAGAGCATGGTGGCCTCAGAAGGCGTTCCAAGTTCAACATGTACACCTGAAGAAACGGCCTGCCTTAAGCGGCCCATGGGCAACGAATCTGCTGCCAAACGTCGCGAAGAAGTGAGGATAACCTGTGCACCGATGTCTATCGCCCAACCTATCATATTGGCCAGATTGGCAGGACCCGAGGGGCGCATCAAAATTCGATCCGCGTCATCGATTAGCAGTGTACTCGCATAGAGGAGTAAATCATCCCACCCATCGGGAAGATGTTCAGGGAATGTTTCGGCCGTAACCAACCGCACATCTCGATCGGGTATCCCGCCGTGCAGAGACTCTCCAATGGCCCAGAGAAGATGGCTCTTCCCGGTCCCCGCCGAACCGTGGATAAGCAATGGATTGAGGCGACGAGCAGGATAATCGATGACCTCACTTGCGGCTTGTGTAGCAATTCGGTTTGAGGGGCCTTGTTGCCAACTTGCAAAATCAAGTCCGGGCCTTTCTGGCAAGTAGGGTGGCCAATGCCCTGCAAATTCAAGTGAGGTGGGGGCCGGACCAGGCTCAACAATCTGAGGCGAACCCAAATCCGCATCACTGAGAGGTTCTGCCGGATTGAGACTTCGGTGCTCATCGAGCACTTCCCGCCAAATCGGCACCACTGAATCGCTAGTTTCAGCTTGATCTTGGCCCACTACCCAACGAGGTACATCGGCAGGTAGGCGAGAGGGCTCACCCTCAAGATTGAGTGGACTGTCTTGGAGAATTTTACCTCGCATCGCTTCCAAACGTGATTGGACCATCTCGGCGTAACCGGAATCGTCGCCACTGAGAATTGCAAGACGCTCAAGAGGAGAAGGAGCATTGGTCGGCAAATCATGACGTTTGGCAAACCTTGCTTCCGCTCGCACTCTTTCTCGGATGGAGATATGATCAAGCAACGTACTTTGGCCCTGAGACTCGGATTCTTGTCGCTGTGAATCACCCAAAAATCGCCGACTGCGCTCCATTGCTTCACGAAGCGGTGTGCGGAATGTACTCATTTTTCTGCCTCCTTTAGTGCGAGTAATGCGCCATCAGGGTCCACCTCAAATTGATCGACAATCGGTTGGATATCGATACCTGCGGATTCCAGCTTGCGAAGTCGTTCCCAAATGGTCACCTGGGTGTTCCCACTACCTGTAAATGCCGTACTCATCGCGCGAATATGGGCTTTTTCGAGATCGGCCAATCTCCCAGTCAGATGTTGTGTTCGTTGGGCACGACTGCTGGCTTCACGAACAGCCTTGTTCGAACTCAGAGGGGGGGTTGCTTGAGAAACATCACCGCCTGCTGCTGCACGACTCGCGGCACTCATGCCAATCACTCGCATGTTCGGCTCGGTTTCGTAATGGACTCCCGGTTCGACGATTCGCGCTCGACTTGCAGCAAATTCAAGTTGATCTCTTGGAGTGATAATTTCCTCAGGTAATACCACCTTAGCCTCGACTTCACGGGCCCTAGATGCTGCTAAATCCATGCCTTCTTTCTCGAATCGTTGTGGATTTTCGCTACGAATTTCACCCACGTCAACTGGCGAAAGGTGGATTAGACCATCTTTTGCTACCGATTTTGAGCGAACTTTACGACGAACATTTCCTCGATGATTTACGGTAGGTGATTTCGGGCCTTTTTCAATGACGGGTTGTACAACATTTTCAATCACTTCAGCTGATTCTTCAACCAATTCGATTTCTGGGGCAGAAGGTGGCGGGTCTATAGCCGGGGAAGATTCTTCTTCGACGACAGAATCTCCTCTGTTGGCAGAGGGTGCTGTAGCCCAACTTGGCAATTCGGTTTGGTCGTCGGCCACTTCAGGAGTTGATTCGGTCACTGCTTGAATTTCGGAATGGCGCTCTTCCCTCCAAGCATCCACGACTCCGCTGATTGACCAACGGTTGCTTGAATCATCAATTTCAGGAGCAGGGGGTGGAATCTGTACTTCAACAACGGGAGGCGGAACCTCGATTGCAGCCCAATCATCGGAGCAAAATGGATGACCTTCCAACCTTGCAGGGCGCTCTGCCCAATGATTGACTCGTGAATTGTCGAGTACGTCGACTTCGCGGAGTAAAATGGCGCGTTGGCGCGAGGTAAACACATCAAGATCTGCTGGAATCATCAGCAGATGATTTTGCGTGGTAATCGAATCGATGAGAGAGCGTACAAGTTCGACCGTACGATCGAACCCATGCAGGCCCACTAAGAATTCTAGACCATCGAGGATGATGACGGCTCGTTCGGCTCCAAAAAGGAACCCCTCAATTTCTCTACGGATATCTTCGAGGGTGGCCTTGCAAACTTGTTCGCCTTCTCCCTTTTCAGTCAGCCATTTCGTAAGTGAAATCGGCAAGGCGAAATCATCCTCAAGTCGATTCCCAGGAATTCGAGATATGACCAGCAACGGATGCCCGATGTGACCCAAGTGGGCACCTAAAGCAAAAATTTGCTCGGGTGATTGAGAATCAATCATGGTGACCATTCCGGGCAAGAGTTCCGACCCGGGATGGAAGGGAAGGGGGGGCAATTCTGTTTCTGTTGCAGCACCATCTTCTTCTTCGGGCATCCAAGCATCAAGCCGCTTCCATTGTCGTCGCTTACGTTGTCGACGAGCCCACCAAGCTTCGGCCTCAATATCTTCACCCCAAGGAAGTAAATCTCCCTCAGCCATGTCAAGCATCGCAGTAGGATTCAAAGATTCAATCCGATCCAAATCGATTTCATGATGGCGAGTCAATTGACTTCCTTCAAGAGATGCTGCTTCTTGGAGTGCCCCCAAGGCTGAATGGCCGACCAATACGCCTCCTTCTGCATCTTCATACAATGCCATTGAGGGTGTTCCTTGACGTACAGTAATCTGGCCTATTGCACCTCCCAATGCACCTGCCTCACAGCGAATGTATCCCGAATCTGAACGCTTCTGCATGTCGACCAAAAGGAGCTCCAGTACCCCGACGCCACCGCGTCGAGTTTCGCTGACTTTACCCCTGGGAAGTTCAACCACGCTCTCACCGACGCTATGCGTCGCCTCGGACGCCTCTTGAAACAACCGCCCCCCAAAGGGGGCGGGAGCCCGATTCGATTGGTAGAGTAAAATCGCCGAGATGTTCAAACAATGGCAATGTTTCAGAGTACAAGTGGAGTTGTCTAAGCAACAAACGGATTGGCTCAATGCCGGAGTGGAACACTTCAACGAAGGGCGATTTTGGCATGCACATGAAGACTGGGAAGATCTTTGGAAATCGCTCAAAGGAGTGGCTCGACAAGAACTGATCGATGGTGTCCAAGGATTGATTCAGATTGCTGCGATGTTGTTGAATCATGAACGCAAGAAAGTTCGAGGCGTGACGAACCTATGGAAAAAAGCCAGTGTGAAATTGGAGCCCGTGATGGATGGTCTTTTTGGCATTGACGTGGCCAGTCTATATTCTGAATCGGAACCTTTCCATACCGATGTTGAGCAATTCGAAATGGTGGCAAATTCCGTAAAAATCAAACAGCAATGTTGAGGTTGTTGACCTCATGCGAGATGTATGGTCGAGGCACCCGAAAATTCAGTGTTGCTATCAAACACTGAAATTGGAAGTTCTTGGGTCGATATGAAGAGAGAAGTGCAAATCGGATTATTTTTCTTAATCTCAGGCAGTTTATTTCTATCAGTAATCCTCCTAATTCTTGGATTTGGAATGGACAATAGTTTGCTGCCAATCACTGCATGGATCCTAATCGTCATGGCATGGAGAGTTGGGGTTGTAAAGAAGAAGAAAAGCGAACTCGATTTTATTTCCATATCTTCAGGACATCCGTGGCACCATTCCGACGATGTTGAAGATACCACTGTGTATGTTTTCGATCAAGAAAAAAAATGGATTCCCTTACACACGGATGTTCGCATCGCCGTCACTGCTGATCCACTCTTGGAACGAGTCTTACTCAGGAACGGAGACAGTGAAGGTGAAGTTTTGGTACGATGTGAAAATGACCCTTTTTCCGATGCTGATGTCATTAAAATCATCAATATGGCACAGGCACTTGCGAGTGCTCAAGCCCGAGAAGAGGGAGCAGATGATGAATTCGAAGCCGCACGAGAGAGGGAAAAAACCGCCGAGGGTGTACTCGAACGAGAATGGATGGATACCGAAGAAGGGAGCCTCGATTACGAGCCGGGTGCACTCCTCCGTGCCTTCAAACAGTCGAAAAGTGGCGAAGACAAAAGCAAGCCGGAATCGTGAATCGATGGCTTTCATTGACCCGTAAGACAATATGCGTACCAATTTGCAAACCATGTATGGGTTGGAGAGAGGACATCGAAGACCTCCCCCCTGAACAACGTCAACTCATTGAAGGCGGGGAGTTGTCGCAACGATTTGCCAAGCAACCCCTAGCCATGACACACCCTGCATTCATCGGAGGATTCTATGGTTTCTTGGTAGCCATATCACTAATGTTACCCATCGGCTACTCGAATGGATGGAATCAGGATACATTACGTGATTGGGCATTTCTTGGATTGCTGTTGATGCTGATTATTGCAATTGTTGGTCACGTTTCGCTCTTCTTCGCGACAATTTTGCACCGCCCACCCATTTCCTTGCGACGAGCCTGGGTCTTCCCGATGCCTTTCCTGGGCTTGTCAATCATTAGCATCTTTTTCGTCACTGGAATTGAATCAGAAATCTCGGAAACCTTGGCAAATGGGCTGGTATACCTTGGCTGGTTCTTACTATTGGGACCCGGTCCAGCCTACATTCACCTCTCATGGGCGCCTCGATGGAGAATCCTCTGTCGGCTTGAAGAAGGATTGGATCCGTTTGAAGGACGCCTGCCCGAACCCGATAATGCTGCCCAGATGGATGAATCTGACAACGATATGGAAATCGTGATTGATTCGATTGAAGAAGAATCTCCCATACTGTATCAATCCGATTCTGAAGAATAATCAGATGAGGCCAACCTCTCGTCCCGCCAGTTCGTAACCACGCAGAACACTGTCCAATTGCGCATCAGTCAAACCTGCAGACAATTGATTTCGTACTCGAGCTGCATCTCGTGCCACCATCGGGAAAACGATGGCTCCGGCAACGATACCTTGGTCACGCAAAGCGACGACTAAGTCCTTGGCAATGCGACTTTCTCCACACATGACCGGGATGATTGGTGTGGTTGAAACCCCTAAATCAAATCCAAGAGAGGCCATTTCGGTTCGGAATTTTCGAGTATTTTCCCAAAGGCGCTGATGATGTTGCGGTTCATCCATCAAAACCTCAACTGCGGCTTTCTGAGCTGCTGCAACACCCGGTGGTTGACTACCCGAAAGCAGCCAAGAACGGGAATGATTCAATGCATGCAAGCGCATCTGAGCACTGCCGGCTAAGATTCCACCTTGGACCCCCAAAGCTTTGGAAAATGAACCCACTTCAAAATCAACACGGCCTTGGAGTGAAAAATGGTCAACGATGCCAGCGCCCCGACTCCCCATGACACCTTCTCCATGACAATCATCAACCATCACCATGGCATCATGGGCTTCAGCCAATTCGGTAATCTCATCTAAGGGACAGATGTCACCATCCATCGAAAATACTCCATCGGTAATGATGAGTTTTCGATCTGCATCTGAGTGGTTTTTCAAAGCCTGCTCAAGGCCATCCATGTCATTGTGTGGGTAAACCTCGCGCTGGGCCTTCGTCAAGCGGACTCCATCAATGATTGAACCGTGGTTCAATTCATCGGAAATGATGACATCCTGCTTTCCCTGTACCAACGTTGGAATGAGTCCGACATTCGTAGAGTACCCTGCACTATAGATTAAACTGGCCTCCACACCCTTGAATTTGGCCACCGCTTCTTCGGCTTGCAAATGAATGTCCATGGTCCCCGAAATCGCTCGGACAGAACCGCTGCCAGCTCCATATTTTTGAGTCGCTTCAATCATGGCAGCAACCACTTTTGGGTGAGTGGTCAGATTGAGATAATTGTTGGCTGAAAGCATAATCATCTGTTGACCGTCAACAGTACATTCAGGTTCACTTGCGCTTTCCAGAGTCGGTGGATCCCAATTCAGGCCCCCTGCGACCAACTCGTCGTAGCGCTCTGCCATCCACTGATGTTCCCGTGCCATGCTTGGGCGACTCCGCTATGCCTGTTGATGCTTACGCCAAGAGATTATGACCGCAACATGACACGACCCCATGTGGGCGAAGTCCGTGTGACCGTGCTTGGAACGGCTCAAGATGGCGGATTTCCTCAGCCGGGTTGCCAAAGAGCTTGTTGTATGAGTCAGATTGCTCAGACAAACCCTAGGACGCCCGTCGCCCTCGGCATTACAGGTCTAGACGGGAGTCACCATTTGGTCGAAGCCAGTCGAATGATGTACACTCAATTCCAGATATGGAAGCAAGATTTAGGACATCATCCTTCAATCCCAAAGTCGATCAGTCTTACTCATGCACACTTGGGTCATATCGATGGATTGGGGCTGCTCGGTAAGGAGGTGATGGGTACACGAGATATCAAGGTCCATTGCAGTCAATCGGTGTCTCAGCATATCGAACATACACCTGCATACGCAGCCTTGATTGAACAGGGATCGATTACCCTCAAAGTTTGGCAGAGCAATGTTGCATTTCGACCTACAACTGAATGTGGGTTCACCATCGAACCGATTCCTGTACCACATCGTTCAGAATTTACCGACTGCCATGCCCTAATAATCGATTCAGGTAGTGGGCGCTTGCTCTTTTTACCGGACCACGATTCGTGGGAAGAGACACTAAATCAGCTAGACATTCGAGAGTGGATGGCACAATTGAGAGTGAATGTAGCGTTGCTAGACGGAACGTTTTGGAGCGCGGATGAACTTCAGAATCGCGATATACAAGAAATCCCTCATCCAACCGTCGAAGAATCCCTGCAACGCTTAGGTGTAAGACAATCTGGAGATCCAGACATTCGATTTTTCCACCTCAATCATACAAATCCACTGTGCGACCCCCAATCTGAACAAAGTCAGATTCTGCGAGATATGGGTTGGTCCGTCGCCAATGATGGGGATTCCTTCACGCTTGAATCGTTATAGGGTAATGTCTGCGCGCCCCCTTCATGGAGCTGAGAGGAAACGTCAGCAGTGGCCTCGGGCGCGCTCAAGTTTTCATGGCACAAGAGCACTACCAATCTCAATTCCAGGAACTCTTAGGTCGAGAGGTTTGGCCGGGAACTCTAAACGTTCAAGTCAGTGGCGAACACTTCGCAAAATATGTTGCATTGCGCAACTCTTCAGGCATCGATACACTTGATATCGACTCGAATGTTAAGGCGCAGGCAGAATCCGTTGATGTCTCCTCAATCAATGCACATCGGATTCGTGGATTCTTGAGAGAAGGAAGATCATTTGGTGGGGCCACCGCTTTCCTCGCGACATTGAGGAAATCCGATTCAAACGAGGAAATTGAATGTGCGATTTTGATTCCTGATTTGACCCGGCACGTCGATGTTATCGAAGTGATTTCCGTGCATTATCTGCGGGAAAATTTGGGGCTCTCAGATGGTGATGAAGTCACTCTCATCGCGCACTGAGGTGTGCCAGCCAAGCAGATTGGTGCAATTGATCCTGTTCGCCCCTAGCCTTGCTTGCCCACAAACGAAACGCTCGCCCGGTTGCGGGTGGTTCGGCCATCAGTGGTAACTCAAAGGTATCATTTGCTTTCTCAACAAGATGAGGAGTGGATGGATGATCGATGCGCCACAAGGTCAGCCACTCTGGGCTTGAACGCCCGAAATCTGCCGGTACATCAGGGCGGTTCAAGGCTGATTTGAGATCTTCAATAGTCCAGCGATTTCGTGCCAAACCCAGCAGTGCTGACGCAATCCGACGGACTTGGTTCCAAACAAACCCTTCTGCCTCAATCGAAAAACCCAGAATATTGCCTGATGCATCGAGCCAAGGTTCACAATGCAAGACTCGTTTGATGGTCGTACGCCCCTCCTGAGGCCGACAAAAATTACGAAAGTCATGTTCACCAATGAATATCTTGCACCATGAATTCAGTTCGTCAACCGTTGCATTCGGCCAACCTTCCAAGGCCTGTAAACGATACAGATATGTCCTTGAGGATGCATTTCGAGTCTGGAAATCCAATGCGACTTGTTGTGCCGCCCAGACTCGAATGTCGGTTGGCAATAGATCGTTCAAGGCCGTAATCATCGCTCGTTCACCCCCACTCTCCCAAATCTCGGGTGAGATGTCAAAACTGGCGATGTTCATTCTAGCATCAACGCCACCATCGGTTCGACTCGAGAGGGTCACCGGATGTGTTCCACGTTTGCACCAATTGAGATGGAATAGTGCAGCTTCCAATTCACCCTGAACGGTGGGCACATCAGGTTGAACTTGAGAACCTGAATATCCACGACCCAAGTATCCAACAGCAACGGCGATTCGCACCGCCTGAGCCATGATGGCCCCTCACTCGCTCGACAGGGTGGCAATGGCATCTTCGGCACTGTATCCGAGTCCACCGACGGCCCAAACAAGGGCTTGTTTCAACCACGGCTGAATCATCGGTTCGTCTCTTCCTTGACCGACTCGCTCAATGGCATCAACAATCAGGCGACTCGCATCGAAGAGGGTGTCTTCGACGGGGATTTCGGCCAAATCTGCCATTTTCTCCAAACGCTGGTATTCCTTGATGGCCATTGGAATACGACCGCAATCTAAGCAGAAGTTCGCAAAACTGGCGACATACTCAAGATTGTCTTCATCGAGTGCCATCGCTTTCTTGTACACTTGCATGATTTTTCCCGCAGGTACATCTTCCTCCATATCGATGGAAAGTCGCATGAATGCGGCTTCAGCCCATCCATAGTGACCGATGGGGTTTTCCGGTTCTGAATCAATGAGACCCTGGAATACATCCATGGCTCCTTTGAAATCTCCAGCGGACATCGCTTGCGCGGCCTTGACCATAATCTCGTCTGACATCAACCCCTGCGGGCTCGAATCTCCCTATGAATGAAGCGGCGATAGACATTCACTCAAATGTCGTCGAGCAAATCGTCAATCTCTTCGCCTTCAGCCGCCTCAGGGTTGTTGCTCAACATGTCCTTCATCTGCATCAAAACCTCAAGCTGCTGATCCTGCTTTGTCGCCATGGAATTCTCATGCTGCAACTTGTTGATGAGGTCAAATGCCTCTTCCCACTGACGAATTCCGTAGAATGATTGGTCCGGTGTGAATCGCTCGGTCTTGATGGTGCGCTGGAATGTTGCGAAGAAGATCATCTTGCGCAACATGCTGAATACGCTCCAACCCTTCTTGACTTCACCCTCTGCATTGGTTGTCGTTGTTGTACCACTGCCAGGGATAGCCACACCTCCACCGACCGATTCGGTGCTCAGATGCGACCCATCTCCAATATCACAGTAGATCGTATTGTAGCCGAAAACCGCCCCCATTGGAGTACGCTTGGTATGAACCTTGACGATGTCTTCATGCAAAACCCGGTGTGCATCTCGTTCGTAAAGGAACCATTGGTAGTGGATGATTCTCTCCGAAGTTACTGCATACAAGAAACTCTTCTGGTACAGGAACGTCAGTAGCATGAAGATGGCGAAATAGACAATCCCTGCGGTCGCGATATCGTATCCAAAGGGAATGAATTCTTGCTCGGTCCCCAAGCCAAAGGGCAGGTTGG
>CEWJ01012890.1_pt1 | contig 11173 bp, 9 predicted proteins | sample 350291 | NCBI WGS metagenome assembly CEWJ01 (sample SAMEA2622923, study PRJEB7988) | marine metagenome | isolation source: saline water (ENVO:00002010), including | reverse complement strand
TCATTGATAGCGTCCTCGTTCTTGTTCCTGTACCGGTTAAGAATGGCTTCGCCCATTTTGAAGAATTCCTCATCAAGAAGGTCTGGAACGTCTTTTTTGCCAGCCATCAAGAGCCTTTCAATGTCCTCCACCGTGAATTCGCCTTCGTGCTCCCTGAGATGCTGTGAGAAGATTTTGTAGAACTCCCGTTGCTCGTTCGAAATCGAGCCGTCCTGGGTCATGAAATCCTGCAGAGCGGTGAGGATTTCGGTCAAATTCAGCTCCTTGACCTCGACCAATCAATCGCCCCGTGAGTCATAGGAGCTCATGCGCTTTTCATCAAGTTTTTCTCGCACTCCATCAAACGTGTCTTGGCAAGATGATGCTCCGGGTCAATGGTCAGAATCGCCTTCCAAGCTGTTTCAGCCTGTTCCATTTGGCCCATGCCGTGGTGGTGGGCCGCAATCTGAAGACGGGCTTCCAAGTGCCGGCCGTCACACCTCACGGCGGCCTCGAAATCGGAAAGCGCATTGTCGAGCATGTTGAAGTGCATGTAGTAAAGACCGCGTTGATGCCATGCTGGAGCATGATCAGGAGACCGTCGCAACGCCTCGTTGAGAGGACCTTCCGCTCGTTCTGCCCTGTCCATGCTCATGTAGCATGCTGCAAGTTGCGTAAGGGCGTGGATGTGGTGAGGGGCTTGTTCAAGGACATGTTTGAACTCTTTTGCCGCCGACTCCCACTCGGCAAGATGCATGTGAGCGTCGCCCTTACGAATTCGGGCGATGGCGAGTTGGGGGGCTTGATCCAGTAACGCTTCAGCGTCCTCCAAAGCTTCCCGCGACGCATCCAACCCCATGTGAACGGAACACCGGTTAAGTCGGGCCCGAATATGGGCGCTGTCGAGGGTCAAGCAGTCGGTGTAGTGGTACAGAGCCTGTTTGAGTTGGCCTTTCGCCGCAGAAATGTTTCCTCTGATGTAGGCCGTGATGGCGTTTTGACCGTGGACCTCGGCTGCATCCACGTGGATTAAGGAAGCCTCAACATCGCCGTTGTCCAGTGCAAGAAGGGCCTGTTCACATGCGATGGATGGGTCGTTATCAGGGCTGAGCCGTTGCGCTCGGCTCAACGATTCCCCAGCGGTCTGAACATCACCAAGCATCCGTTGTGTACGGGCGAGCCCGAGCCAAGCAACACCCAGTTCCCTGTTCAGGCCAAGGGCTGCATCGAAGGCCGTAAGCGCTGATTCGAGCAACGATTTGTCCGTGATGCCCGTGCCATCCCTTAACCGGTCGGCGTGGGCCAAATGCAACCGCCCCTCCACGGTGTGCAGAAGTGCATGGTCAATGCCTTCGGGTGTGGATGAGAGAAGAGTTGATGCTTCTTCTATGCGATGTTGCCGCAAATAACGACCGGCCAGCCGAGCGCGGAGTTCGCCGTTGAGGGGTTGGCGGTCAAGGGCTTTGAGGAGCGTTTCCTCTGCGGCAACCAGCGAGCCCTCGAGCTCAAGGAGTTCGGCCTTGAGGAAGATGGCGTCAACACCACCGGCCTCCAAAGCCACGGCGTGTGTAGCGGCTTTGAGAGCGCTGCGCTCGTTGCCGTGTTTTTCCGACAGGAGGCGGGCCTTCAGAGCCCATGCCTCGCCGCACTGGCGGTCAAGGGTTAAGCAACGTTCGTTCGCTTCAAGGGCGAGTTCATGCTCCCCCTCGGCTTCCAGAAGTTGTGCGTAATGCAACCAATCTGCAGAGCGTGAGGGATCTTCTTCCAGTGCCTGCGTGATCGCCTCAATCGCTTCTGTTCTTGCACCGGCACGCGCCCGCAGGCCGGAAAGCAGTGAGCGGTCCGCGGCGGTGTCAACCCCCAAGGCCTCAAGGCGTCGGACAGCTCGCTCTGCGTCCTCATCCCCCATGGATGCGAGAAGATGAGCGTGCGCACGCAACAACGCCGGATCGTCGGGCGTCAATTTCATTCGCGCCTCCAACCAGTGACGATACAGGGCATCGTCGCCTCGAAGGCGAGCGATGTGTTCCAGCCCCTCAAGCACGCTGGCGTGGCCAGGCGACAACTGGTAAGCGACACCCAACGCGCCCTCTGCCCACTCATAGCGTTGGAGATGCGATGAAGCAAGCCCCAATCTGTGGGCGGTGTCGGCATCAAGATGAAGGTCGGCCATGGTCAATTGGTGGTTGTCAAGCACCCGCAACAAACGGCGCAAAAGGCCGGTGTGGTTCACCGAAAGCGAGGCGGTGGTGCCGTTCTCCACGGGTTGGTGCTGCACCACGGAACGGAGGACCTCGCATGCCTCTTGAAGGTCAAGACCTGTTGACGTTTCGGTTTCATGCTTCACGAGAAATTGATGAACGTTGAGCGAAGCGTCGATTTCCGGATGAATGGCTCGCAGAGCGTCCAGGGTGGTTTGCATCAATTGAATATCGGACGTGATGCCTTCCGTGGCGAGGTTGAGATGATGGAAATGAGTGGATTGGGATTCTTTGAGAAGCGTCTGCATGTCCAACAAGCGAACCATCTTTTGATGGCCCCTGTACATCGAATACCCAAACACGCCCGCTGCGCTTGCAGAAAGAAGGCCAAAACCGATAGCGACGAGACTCATTAGCACCCAGCGGTCATGTCCGGCTTTATGGTCTGCGGAGGATTTTGGGCAGAAAACACCTGTTTTCTCACCCGGAGTGAAAACCCAAAGCGCTGAAAGACCCTCAAAAACACGGGGTTGGCCACTCCCGACCGCTCACATTGAAAGCCTCCCCTTTCCGTAGGAATCATGAGGGGCATGAGCGGCTCGGAATTTGAAGACCAGACAATCGATGCCCGAATTGCATCGCTGGTCCGGTTCGGATTTTCAGAACAAGCCATCACCGACTTTCTGGCCCAGCACGAGGAGGCGCACGATGAACGCCTTTTGTGGCTTGAGAATCGGCGCGAAACGGCCACCGAAATCGAGGAGCGCTTGGACGCATTGACCCGATTCGCACCAGCCACAACCGCCCTACAGGACCATGCTTCACGGCTTGATGACCCGTTCACGGTCGAAGAGACGTACGACGATTTTGAGCGAGAGGTTCGTGCTGTTTTCCCGTGGGAGCCTGTTCTCGTGCAACACAAAGCGGCGTGGTTTGAGCAAGGCGAAGGGGATGTTTGGCAATCGCTGTTTGAACAACTTGCAGGGCTGGACGTCTCAAGCCATGCAGCCTTAACCCCCCTTTACCGTTTGTTCGCCATGCCGGAAAGAGCCGACGAAATCGTTCGCCACATGAAAACCATCGAACATGACGAAAGCCGCCAGCGAAGCATGATCGAAGGGGCTGCAGAACGGTTACGCAACGCAGGCTATCCCGTTGGGGATTTGTCGATTCGACCGTTGCTTGAAGGGCTCAAACAACTGGAACAGTGGCAACTTTTCCACGCCGAAAGAGAGCGGGTGCGGCTTGGTGCACTGCAGTTGATTCAACCTTTTGATGAAGGGTTGGCCGCAACGTTCGATGAAAGGTGCCTGGCGCTTCAGAACGTTGAGGAACTCGAAGAACTCAAAGCGTTGGCAGAAGAGGTGCAGGGGGTTGCTCAATCGCTCGAACAGCGACGCAAGGCGCTTTCTGACACCATACAGGAATGGCGGGCCCTCGGTATCGTCTTTCCACATTCAGGTGAACTGCATCCCAACGACTTGATGGAATGGGAAACCAACCATGACGAGGTAGCGACCAAGGTCAGTCAACACCTCAAACTGGTTGAGCGATGGAATCGGTTTCAACGCTATTGGCCTTCAAGAACCGAGGCATCTCGAGAACTCATCGGCCACCTTGACGATACAGATCGGCTTCGCGATGCCGTTGACTCGTTGGACGCTTTGTGGAAAAAACTGGAGTTGGACGGGCTTGAGTTTTTGCAAGGCTTTGAACACGCTGGATTGGATGTAAGTGGATGGAGAAACCGGGTGTTTGAGGACCCAATGAATGCTTTGGAGCAAATGACCCTTGAACAAGATCGTTGGGAGGCTCGGGTAAACCTAATCGACGAACTCCAAGCCTTGGACGTGTCTTTTGAGGGAGAGGAAGAGGTTGTTCTGCGTACACAATTGCTGGCCACCGAGGAAGCCGGCGATGATGTTCTTGGAGAGATGCGTCGCTATGTTGAACGCATGCGTCTCAGAAACGCTCGACATCGCGAAATGCTGGAAGAAGAATTGGCTTCAATGCGCCGAGCGGGGGTGTTGGAACGAGAAGTTTCCATCGAGGGCATGAACCTGAAAGAGTTGGAAGCCCACGTTGTCCGTTTAACCCGCTCGGGCGGTGCCGATGTTTCTCCTGATGGGAGGGGGTTCATTGGCGCTAAGATTCGCAAGCCGGTCATGAAAGAGCTTTCTCAACTCAACCAGATGGGTTGGCAGGTTGACGATTGGATGGGGCGAGCGAAGGACGATCCTGTGGGCGTGGCGAGGGAGTTGAGTGAGGCTCGACCGCACGTTTGGAATCATGAGGTGCTGCGACGACGTCTCTCGGCTTTGCCGTGGAATCGTGATGTCGCCCTCGCTCTTGAAGTTGAATTGTTGAGCAAAGACCCTCGGCGACTGGAATACCTCAGTCAACGCATACCGTCCTACACGGCCCATTTGGCAGGCCGGGAGGTGGAAGAGGAAGCGTACGCCCTTGCCCTGTGGCGCCCACCGAACGAGCGCCCCACTTTGGTGCCCGTGCCCGAACAGATGGAGAGAACCGTTCTCCAACCGGCTTCGCCCCTGGAAGACGCACACGAAGCGATGCTTGAGGCCATGGATACGGGTTTAGAAGAGCCGGTCGCAATGGTTCCAGAAACGGTTGTTTCTGAGTCGAGGGAAACCAAGGAAAAAGAAGCGGCCGTTGAACACGGCACTGAATCAATAGCGCCTGACCAACCCGAAGTCACGGTGCTGGTGAACGAACAGAAGGATGTCCCCCTTCGCACCGAAGACGAGCCTGTTGAACCGACGCCCTCCGAACGGGCTGCAGGTTCGGACGCCGCCACGAAAAAGGCGCTCGGAGCGCTTTCAGAATTGGTCGCATTGCTGGGTTTTACGCAAACCTCGACTGCCGTTGATGCCAAAGGACTGGAAGCGCTACCCGAGGTGCGCAGAGCCCTTGCGAGCCAAGTCAATGTATCGCCAAGAGATGTCCGTATCGGGCGCTTGTTGCGCTTGACGCTTCGCTTGTTGCCGGCTGAGGACGGTTTGGACGAAGAGCGGGCCCGGATGCTGGCCACGCTTTGCCAGATGGTCCCCCCACTGAAGCGATGGATGCGGCGCAGACTGGAAGCCAGGCATTCAGGAGCAAGCGGCGATTTTCTCGACGACGCATCCGAGCTCGGCGTTGCCTTGCAACGAATTCCAGGTCTGGGGAAGCATGTCCCGCTCAATGTGGACGAGTGGCCTCTGCCGAGCGATGTTCAAGACCTCCATAGCGAAGTTGAGAAACTTGGCCGCAGCGTGAACTTGCCGTCGGCCGGCGGCGTCAAAGCCTGATCAGTTGAGATCGTCCCAAAGCGCATCCTCGTCCATTTGCGCCTTGGAGACGGGTGGGTGCAGTGGAGCCAGTGGGGCTGGCGGTAGCGGTGCTGGCGGCAATGGCGCTGGTGGCAAGGAAGGTTGCGGCGGTATAGCCACAGGGGGTGGCGGCAATATCGGGGTTTCACCAACGGGCGGAGGTGGTAGCATCGGGGTTTCACCAGCGGGCGGAGGCGGTATCACAGGGATTTCTGCGGGGGACGGTGGGTCAGGAAGCGGAGGGAGTGCAGGGGTCGGCTCTGCGGAAATTGGAGGGCCGCTGCTCACCGCTGGTGCTGCAGATGAAGGTGGGGGCAAGGCGGTTGAGGTGGCGGCGATCTGCGGTACTGGTTCAGAAGAGGGGAGCGCTTGAGGCGGTGGTGTGGGGGATCGCATGTTTTCGACGACGGCATCAATGTGTGTGGTGTCCAAGGTTGAGGTCCGTAGAAAATCAACAAAAGCAGGCCCCAGGAGGGCGGTGCTGTTGTGAATCAAGTAGGGCTCCTGCTTCCAACCGGAGAGATAGAAGTCGTGGCGACCGCCATGGTCAGAAAAGGAAAGCCGGTGCAGGTCCATCTGCGCCATGATCAAGCCGGCAATGCCGGCAAAGACAAACAAGCCTCCGCTGCCGAGAGCCATCAGACCCTGAGAAAAGAATACGCCCATCAACAGGCCCGCTCCAATGGAACCCAACCACACGTTTTGCAACTTTTGGAAAAGGTTCAGGTGCGTGTGAGAATATCCGGAAATATGTTCCTTGACCAGCGCCATTCTGACGTTTAAGCGGCGGATGCCGTCGTCGTCAAGCCTTGCTTCAACAATGCGCATCACCTCGTCGTCCATGACCAGCGACGTCGACTCTCGGCCGTCTCGGCGCTGGCTGAGTGGAAATTCCACCACCTCTTCGCCTTGTAGCGCAAGAATAGGCGCTGCACGAATCGGGAGCGTCCACGGTTCAGGCTCTTTTGCAAGCGAGAGGTCCTCCGCTGCTTCGGATGACTCGCCCGGGGTATCGGATGAGGTTTCTTCAACCTCGTCATGCGCATCGTTGGAAGGTTCGGCAGCCTCGGCTTCTTCCGTTGATTCTGGAGTCGCCTCCTCCTCGTCTTCGGCGGGCCATGCTATCGCATCGTCGTCCATGGGAAGGGCTTACCGTGGCAACCCCATTAACTGAACCGTCGTGGTCTCAGCGATGAATTTCCGCGAACCAAACCGTTAGGTCTTCGCTTGCCTCAAAGCCCTTGCCTTCCTTGGTACCAACGAGCGTGTTGGCCGAGGACTGGTTCACATAATTGAGCACCTTTTCGGTCACCGAACCGTTGATGAGAACGGTTTCGGCTTCCTCGGCTTCGTTCAGTGCAGCCTCAAGTTTGGAAGGGCCGATCTCGTCGGAGAACGTCCCGTCTGCGAACCGAATGATGGCCTTGTTCTTGCCCATTTCGTCAACCTTGTCAAAGAGCTCTTGGATATCGGCCGGTGCTGCTTCAACCTCTTCTTTCGTGAATTCAGCGTCCATGTCCTTGTCCCAATCCTTGTCGCCGCCAAATTTCTCATCGTCCGCAGCGATTTTCTTGTCGAGAATGTGCTTGAATTTCGCCGCATCGGTTTTCTTCTGAAGGCACATCGTGACGGTCTTTTGTGGAAGAAGTTCCCATTCTTGACCAACGGGTGCTTGAGCGACGTGGTCCACTTTCATCATGTCGTAAAGTTGCATAAACAGCATCTCGCCACCTCGGTCTCCATCGATGGCGACCGTTACGCTTTCCTTGCCGTTAGCAAGATCGATGAGTTCTTGCTTGATGTTGCCAGAGCCGTCGGCACTAATGGCGTTCTTCACGCCACAGTTCAACAGGTTTCGCACGTCGTTTCGCCCTTCAACAATGATGAGGGACGAGGAGGACTCGACGTTGGGTCCGCACGTGAGGCCGTGGAACGATTTGGCCGTGCCGACGGTGAGTACGGAACGGACCTCCTCGATGACGGTCTTGGAAGCCGCCTCTCCAGAATTCACGAGGGTCAGCAACAATTCCTTTGCCCTGTCCACTACGGCGGTCCGCTTCGTAGCGCGGATGTCGCTGATTTGCATGACCTTGATGATGGCGTTGCAAGGACCTATCCGGTCAATGGTTTCCAGTGAACTCGCAATGATGGCGGTTTCAACGTTGTCCATGCTGCTGGGGATGATGATGGTCCCGTGGACCTTCCCGTTTTTCGTTTCCATTTCAACGTCGACGTGCCCGACTCGGGCCGTTCGTTGCAGCTTTCGAAGTTCCAGTTCATCGCCGAGAAGGCCTTCGGTCTGGCCCATGATGGCCCCGATGATGTCCTTCCGCTGGACAGTTCCGTTCACCTTGATATCGGCACGAATTTCGTATTTCATTGCCTTGCCTTTGCCACCGCCACCGCGGTTTGAGTTGCCGCCGGAGCGGTTTGAGTTGTTTCTTCCCATGTGGTTTCTCTCCTTGTTTGCACACAACCACGATGCATTGGACCGACAACGAATTGTCGATGTCCGAAGCCACCACCTGAAAACAGGGGGAGTGAATGTGAACAGTTCAGGCCACTTGTTGACGCCTTTTGAATGCTGTGCCTTCCTAAAGGGCGCGTTGGACCTTTTTTCTGCCCTAACGGTTTCTTCAAAAAGTTGGGCCGCGTCGGTTGCTTGTGTCGTCGCCTCAACTCGGTGCATTGGACGTGTTTCGTTCCACCATTGAAGTGATGCTTACGGACGGCGTTTTGACGCGTGAAGAAAAGCGGCTCATCATCAAACTGGCCAGCGTTCTCAAACTCACGCCGGAAGAGCCCGCTTACATCTACGAATGCATCCAAACAGGAGAACCTTCGCGGAGTGGTGAGGTTGTTTCACCCGAAAACATGCGCGACATTTACACCAAAGTGTTCGAGGTGGCCATCGTCAACGCATCCCTCTCAAAAGACGAATTCCGCGTCCTCGCCAACCTGCGGAATCAGTTCGACATCGACGACAAGCTGCACGAAGAAATCGAGCAAGAACTCCGGGAAATGATGGAAGAGAAATACGGGGACAAGGCCATGATCGACACCCTCATGGACACGCTCAAGGATTCGGTCGGTCTGGTCGGCGACCTCTTTGATACGTTCAGAAAGAAATCCTCCGAGGGTGGCCAGCGTTGAATCCGCTTCTTGATGATTGGTTGGAAGGCCGGTCGCCCAGCGTTTTGAAATCGAAACGGACTTGCTTGCGATTTTTGAAAAACGCCTACACTGTTTGCGTTGGTGATTTTGCCAACAAACCTCGTACGGATGTGACGATGCTCGAAGGCGGCTTTCGGTTTCACATCGGCACCCCGCTGCCAGATTTGAGGCAGATCGCTTCGTGGATGATCACCCATGCCCCACGCCAGCGTACGCTCGCTAAATTGATCCCCGCCCTTTGGAAGCGCCACGGCAGAGAAGACCTGAGCGTGGCGGGTATTCTCCTCGCCAACCTTGAGCCGTCCGAGATCGGGCAGGAGCCTTGGATGGCGTTCATTCACCTCCTGCAGCGACGCGAGCCTCTGTTGGTGGTTCTTGAAGTGGCCGAAGAATTGGTCCGGGCAGGCCAAGCTGTGCCTGACGATGCTTGGCTGGAAGCGGCGGCGGCGCAGAGCCCTCACTGGCACCAATATTGCGTGCTTTTTCTCTCGCTGAGGCGCACGGAGGTCAACTGCCGGCCGCTTATCGAGAGCGCACCAAAGGGTGGCGAGATGTTTGAGAGAATTCGGAGTCGGCTGTTGGCATCGGAGAGTTGAAGAGGTCCGTCTCGGTGCTTTCCCCCATGGTCGAACGCCTTTTGCCTGCTGACGACCCCGTTCTTGAGAACGTGCTGAAATGGACCGTTGACCGCGATGCGAAAGACGTACGTCGACTGCTTGAATGGCTTCCAGAGGCTCGTTCGAGTCGTGAAAGAAAGGCGCTGTTGAATCGCGTTCGTGACCTGATCGCCGAACTTGAGGCGGCGCTTGATGCGCTTGACGAAATGCACTGAGGGATGAATCATGTCAATCGCTGTCGTCTTGGCAGGGGGAAAAAGCACCCGAATGGGACACGACAAAGCCACGATGTACGGGGGCGTGGAGCGGCTCCAACAATGCCTAACGGAAGCCGGTTTCCGACGGGTTGTCGTGTTGTGCGGTTCATCGGAACGCAAGAAGGCGTTTGCTGGGGAAGTGATGGTTGACCCGCCGAACATTGACGGCCTTCATCGCCTGATTCCATGGATTCGAAACAAGCTTCAAGACGACATTCTGCTCGTGCCTTGTGATGCCTTTCTGTTGACAGTGGAAGCTGTTCAGCGTTTTCTGGAGCAAGCAGAACATGGCGGGGTTCCTTTGGATGATGACGGGACGCGTCAACCGCTGTTTGCCTACCTTCCTCAGGCCACGCGTCTTGACGAGGCGGCAAACAGCGTAACCGGTTTGATGGAGGCCATCCCTTCCGTTGAACTAAAAGAACACGCTGCGTGCTTCACCAATTTCAACACACAAAACGATCTGTCTCGTCTTGAACGTGAACACCCTCCTCGGTGAGATGGACACGGCCCTCGGCAATCCATGTCAGCACGTCGGGGTAGAGACGGTGCTCTTCAACCTTCACGCGGTCGCTTAGGGAAATTTCGTCGTCGCTTTCAAACACAGGAACGGCGCGTTGGGCAAGAACGGCGCCGGTGTCCATGCCTTCATCGACAAGGTGAACCGTGCACCCGGTGATGCTTGTCTTGGACGAGAGGACATCTCGATGTGCGTGCCCTCCGGGGAAATGTGGCAAGAGCGAGGGGTGGATGTTAACGACGCGGTGGTGCCATTCGTTAAGAAAAACCGGCGATAGCAGGCGCATGTAACCAGCCAAAACAATGAGTTCAACGTCGTGGTCGGCCAACCCCTTGAGGATCTCAAGTTCGTGCTCTTCGCGAGAAATGTTCTCGCCGTTTCTTCGGTGCTCCACGACAAGAGAAGGGAGACCAAGACGACTCGCCCTTTCTAGGCCAGGAACGTTCGCCTTGTTTGAGACAACAAGAACGGTTTCATGAGGCAGCCTCCTGCTTCGCTGAGCGTTCACCAGTGCTTCCATACCACTGCCTGATCCCGATATAAAAACCGCACACCGCAGGGGTGTTGTTGGCGTTGCAACACGCCCGCCAACAAGGTTTGAGCCCATGCTATGCCCACGAGGAGAGGGGTTTCAATGCTTTGTTCATAAGGCCGCAGACATCGTATCTGGACATTGGAAGCATGTCTCGAACGCCGCTTGGGAAGAACGCCCCGGCTCGTGCAAAGGTCAGTGGCGGAAAAGGCGATGACCGGTGAAAAGCATCGCTATACCCCGTGCATTTGCTTCGTCGATGACTTCCTGATCGCGTATTGAACCGCCCGGCTGAACAATGGCCGTAGCGCCAGCATCAGCGGCTTGCTGCAGCCCGTCCTTGAACGGGAAAAAGGCGTCAGAGGCAAGGACGCAGTTTTCAGCCCGTTTGCCCGCTCGCCGTGCAGCGATTTTTACAGCCTCAACACGGCTGGTCTGCCCGGGCCCAATGCCAACGGTTGCAAGACCCTGAACCATCACGATAGCGTTTGATTTGACCTGTTCACAGACGCGTACAGCGAATTTCATGCTCTCAATCTGCGCTTGGGTCGGTTCGGTTTT
>CEWJ01125770.1_pt1 | contig 11180 bp, 15 predicted proteins | sample 350291 | NCBI WGS metagenome assembly CEWJ01 (sample SAMEA2622923, study PRJEB7988) | marine metagenome | isolation source: saline water (ENVO:00002010), including | reverse complement strand
AAGATATACTTCGATTCTACCCCTGCTGCAACATTCAAAGCACACCTATACAAAGATAAGATTGTAAAATTATTTGTTAGATCTAGAAAGAGTCAGTTAGAATATGACAAGTTCCTTGAAAAACTTCTGAAAGCTGGTATAATAGATTTGAAGGTAGTGGAAAATACCGAGATCAATGACAAGGAAGTAGATCTTGATGGTGAAAAAATTGAGGATACTCTTACACTTCTAAATAAGTACATCGAGGACTCTGACTTTGAATTGGAAAAAGAGAGAGTCAAAAAACTTCTCAAGGAAGTCTACTTAGAAGCTTGCGAAGCGGATTAATGTACATCTTATCACTTGCTGGTCACGAAGGAGAGGGGGCATACGCCGTTACTAATGATGACGGTCAGAAGGCTCTCTATCTTTTTCAGCAAGAAGATGATGCTACTAGATATGCAGGGCTTCTAGAAGCAGATGAATCCACTGTATTGACAGTTGTAGAAATAGATGATATGCTAGCTGTCGAAACCTGTAAAAAACACAAATACAAATACGTTATTATCACACCTGATGACATTGTGATTCCGCCAAAAGATTATGATAACATTCAAGACGATACGGTGGCGTAACTTTTTATCTACTGGTAACCAGTTTATAATTGTTAGTTTCCAAAAGTCTCCTACAAATTTGATAGTTGGTGCTAATGGTGCAGGGAAGTCTACGATATTGGACGCTCTGACTTTTGTTTTATATAATAAACCATTCAGAAAGATCAAAAAATCACAGTTAGTCAACACTGTGAATGATAAAGAGTGCGAAGTTAATATAGAATTTGAAGCCAATGGTAAAATATACACCATTGTCAGAGGTATGAAACCAACTTTGTTTGAAATTTATATTGATGGTAAGAAGCAAGATCAATTTGCTAGTTCAAATGACCAGCAACAACACTTAGAAGACAATATTTTACGACTAAACTATAAATCTTTTACTCAAACTACCATTTTAGGTGCTGCAACGTTCGTTCCTTTCATGCAGTTGAGTCAAACTCACCGTAGAGAAATCGTGGAGGACGTTCTAGACATCAAAATTTTCTCTGGAATGGCAAAAATTCTTCGTGAGAAGATGAGTAAATCGAATACAGAGATCAGAGAACTCACAATCAAGAAGGAATTGATTGAGGAAAAGATTGAAATGCAAAAAAGTTTCATTTCTGATCTTGATAAGACAGGCAAGAAGAAAATAAAAGAAATTCAAAGTAAAATTGATACACTTTTGAAGGATACTTCATCCTTGATGTATGAAAATGACCAAACATCTAAGAATATTAAGGAAAAGTATGAACCAGAATTAGATACTCTGACATCTGCTTCATCTTCTCTTAAGAAATATAATAATGTTAAGGGTAAACTTGAACAAAAGATAAAGATTATCACTAAAGAACACCAATTTTTCAAGGAAAACGTATCATGCCCTACCTGTGAGCAAAAAATAGAGGAAGACTTTCGCTTAAATAAGATTGGAGATATCGAAGGGAAGGTAAAGGAGATTAACTCCGCTTACAAAGAACTTCAAAAGTCTATAAACGAAGAACAAAAGAAAGAGGCCAGGTTTATAGATGTTTCTAAGCAGATCTCAACACTAACGCATGACATTTCTACCAACAATTTTAAAATTTCTGAATACCAACGACAAATCCGCACTTATGAACAAGAAGTTCAAGACATTACCGAACAAATTGCAAATAGAAATACTGAAAGAGCCACGCTTAGAGGTCTCAAAAATGATTTAAAAGTAGTAGAAACAAATAAAGCAGATCATACCGAAGAAATTGAATACTTAGATTTTGCAAACGCCATGATGAAAGATTCTGGTGTCAAGGCAAAGATTATGAAGAGGTATTTGCCTATCATGAATCAGAAGATCAATAAGTATCTTCAGATGATGGACTTCTATATCAATTTTACATTGGATGAACAGTTCAATGAGTGTATTAAGTCGCCTATTCATGAAAAATTCAGTTACGAATCTTTCTCTGAGGGAGAGAAGATGCGAATTGACCTTGCTATCTTGTTTACATGGCGTGATATCGCAAAGATGAAGAACTCATCGTCTACAAACATACTCATTCTTGACGAAATATTTGACAGTTCTCTGGACAGTAATGGCACAGATGAATTTGTGAAGATTATCAGATATGTCATCAAGGATGCTTACATCTTTATGATTTCTCATAAGGTTGATGAGTTGACAGACAGGTTGGATAATATGATTACCTTTGAAAAGATGAATGGATTCTCAAAAGTTAAGTATTCTACATAATAGTACATAGTTCGGTATACCGTATGCAGTTGCTAGAAGGATGCCATTCATTAAAACTAGAATGTGCCTTGAGAGACTTAGGTTTTATTGATATGGAATGGAGAACAGTGGCACATGCTGGAATATTTTTTGTGCAACCTGTAGGTATGCCAAATGATCCCGAAGGAGATCTGCTAGGATTTACAATCACATATGAGAGTAGAGTAATAAAATTACAAAATACTGCAAAGAAAGCCTTAGATACTGCATTAAGATGGTCGGGGTAGACAGTTGACAAACTGGCACATGGTTGGTTGAAATTGGCACAGGACCGATTATCATGTGTACATAGACAAGAAAACAAATGCTTACAAAGGTTAATTACGAAGTCAAAGGTCAACTCGCTAAACTTCTTGCGACCGAAGATCTAATCATCGAGAACAAGAAAGTCCCTACAGCATCCTTTGATGTGGATCGTAGAGTATTGACCCTTCCAATGTGGGAGAAGGCCTCTGCGACCGTATATGACCTTCTAGTGGGTCATGAGGTTGGACACGCACTCTATACACCTAACGAGAACTTCAAGATCAAGTATCCTGATCTTCCCATGTCATTCGTCAATATCCTTGAGGATGTTCGTATTGAGAAGTTGATGAAGCGTAAGTACGCTGGTATCGTCAAGACATTTTACATGGGATACAAAGAACTAGCAGATCAAGATTTCTTTGAGTTGGATAAGAATGATGTAGAAGATATGAATCTTCCCGACCGTCTCAACATTCACCACAAAATTGGAAAGTTTGTTGACGTTCCTATGGATGAAGACGAAGTATATTTTCGTGAAGCTGCACTTGAGACTAATACTTTTGATGAAGTTTTGGCACTCTCTCAAGAACTTTATGAGTACATGAAATCTACATTTGATGAACCAATCAAAGCAAACGTTTCATTGGATGGTCTTGATATGGGTCAAGGTGGTGGAGATCTAAATCTAGAAGATCTTATTGATTCTGAAAAGAGTGATCAAGAACAGGAAGGAGAAGGTAATTCTATTCCTTGTGGAGGATCTGATGGTGATGTTGATGATGGCCGTCCTGACTTGGGAGAAGATACTACTGAGTATGAGAACGAACCAGATCACAATCCTATTGGAGGAGAGCATTGTGATTTTGATACTATCACTGACAAGACCCTCTCAGATAATTTGGTAAACTTGAATAATGAGAGACAAACTTCAAGTGTTTATGACACAGAATACTGCACCATTCCGACACTAAATCTTGAAACTGTTACTGCCAAAAATGCAGAGGTGCATCAATATCTCAATGAGGAGTGGATCAAGCAACAACAACATTATGATCAGGAGATTCAACAAGCAGACAACTACCGTCTTCCTATGGATCTTTATGGGAGTGTTGACAATGAGTACAGACTCTTCCGTCGTTCTGCACAGAAAGAAGTCAACTATCTTGTAAAAGAATTTGAGTGTCGCAAGTCTGCTGACGCATACTCTCGTGCTACGGTATCAAAGACAGGTGTTCTTGATTGCACAAAGCTTCACTCATACAAGTACAACGAAGATCTATTCAAAAAGATCACTACTCTACCTGATGGTAAAAATCATGGACTTATTTTTGTCCTTGATTGGTCTGGATCTATGAGTAATGTTCTCTTGGATACAATCAAACAGTTGTTCAATTTGATTTGGTTCTGTAAGAAAGTTCAAATTCCTTTCCAAGTATTTGCTTTCACTAATGAGTGGAATCGTGGAGAGAGAAAGTATGATGATTATGGTAACTACAGAGATTGGACATATCCACCAGATCATCACGAAAAGAAAGATGGTCAACTTTATGTTGAAGCACAATTCGCAATGGTTGAGTTTCTAACAAGTGACTGTAAGAAAGGAGATCTAGAGAAACAGATGATGAACATCTGGAGACTCACAAACTCTCTTGATAATCGTGGTCGTTGGAACTGTAATTTTATCTACCAGTGCCCACATCGTTTGAGTCTATCTGGAACTCCTTTGAACGAAGCACTTGTCTCCTTGAATCAACTTATCCCTGAGTTCAAAAAGAAAACAGGTGTTCAGAAGATTCAGTGCATCACTCTTACTGATGGTGAAGCACATCCTCTCAAGTTCCATAAAGAATTCAAAGGTAGATCAGGTGAAGAACCATACTTGGGAACACGTTCCGCACATGGTAACGTATTCATTCGTGACATAAACGGTAAGACTTATCATTGTGCAGACGCATACTATGATTTGACTGCTGCACTACTTAATCAACTCAAGGGTCGTTTTCCTGATGTAAATTTCCTTGGTATCAGAGTTATTGATAGTCGTGACTGCAACAGTTTCGTTCGTCGCTACGTTGATTTCGACCAAGAAAGACACCAAGCCATCATGACACAATGGAGGAAAACAAAATCTCTTATGATTACTGATGGTGGCGGATACCATGCTTACTTCGGATTATCCTCATCTGCACTTAACTCTGATTCTAGTTTTGAAGTGAAAGAAGATGCAACTAAAGCACAGATCAAGTCTGCTTTCAAGAAATCACTTTCTGCAAAGAAAATGAATAAGAAAGTTCTAGGTCAGTTCATGAGTTACATCGCATAGACCAGTTGACAAACTGGCACAGAGGTGGTTGATTCCACCTCTCATTCCATTATAATGTATACATAGACAAGAACAAACAATGCCTTTTGAAGCTAAAGTGAATCCCGAATCACTCATCAACAATCTTCGTGATCTTTACGGTAACAAGATCACATCTGCACACATCAAAGCCTATTGCGCTCAGCATGATGTAACATATCAAACTGTGACAAAATACTTGCAACAGTTCAAAACAACAAAAGGTAAGTGGAACCTCACTGTCAAGGAGAAGAAAGCAAAACTTGAAAGTTCCTATGCTGCTCCTTCTGTTGTCCCTCCTGTAGAACAGAATCTTGTTCCAGAGATTGATTCTAACTTTGTCAAGTTTGGAAACTTCTCTGATGTAAAGAAAATTATTCAGTCCAAACTTTTCTACCCATGCTTTATTACTGGTCTTTCTGGTAATGGTAAGACATTCGGTGTAGAACAAGCATGCGCTCAACTCAAGAGAGAAGTTGTTCGTGTAAACATTACTATTGAAACCGATGAAGATGATCTTATTGGCGGTTTCCGTCTTGTTAATGGCTCCACAGTCTGGCATAACGGACCCGTTATTGAGGCACTTGAGCGGGGAGCTATCTTGCTCCTTGACGAGATCGACCTCGCAAGTAATAAAATTCTCTGTCTCCAAAGCATCCTTGAAGGTAATGGAGTCTTCCTTAAAAAGATTGGCCGATACGTCCAACCAGCTAACGGTTTCAACGTCATCGCAACCGCAAACACTAAAGGTAAAGGTTCAGACGACGGACGATTTATTGGAACTAACGTGCTTAACGAAGCCTTCCTTGAAAGATTCCCAGTAACCTTTGAACAGTCCTATCCTAGTCCAAAGACTGAAGAAAAAATCTTGAGTAACTTGTGTGACGATAAAGAGTTCTGCAAGCGTCTTGTAGATTGGGGTGACATCATCCGTAAGACCTTCTTTGATGGTGGTGTTGAGGAAGTTATTTCCACACGTCGTCTTGTACATATCGTCAAGGCGTACAAGATCTGGAAGAACAAAGAGAAGGCAATCGAAGTATGTGTAAACCGCTTTGATGATGAAACAAAACAAGCGTTCCTTGATCTCTATGACAAGGTTGATGCAGATGTAAACTTTGGAGGTGAGAAACCAACTGATGAATCTATGGAAGAACTACAAGTCCCTTCTGTTTGAAACTTTTCCTGACCTAAAAGTCAAGGAAACATGGGCAGAGTGGGAAGGTAAAGGTACTAACTTAACCGCTAGGATCTTTACCAACCCCTACTTTATTAAGTCAAGGGAAGTAGATATATGGAGTGATAAATCCTCCATCTACAACACCATCATCTATCCCAAAACAGGCAGTAATCTACCTTGTTTTGGTATGGACTTGATGGGATTCACAGAGAAGAGAGTCATTATCGTATTTGACTTTCAACATCCTGTAGAAAAATATCTGTTCTCTGTAGAAGGACTACCAAAAGCAGAAAAGGATTATCGATTCTTTGAAATGGGCAATCATTTTTCTGAAAATATATTTGTCAGATATACTACCTTCGATAAGGTAGACGAACATCTTGATATGTTCAAACAATACTTGACAAAATACAAGGAAATGGTAGAATTAGAAAGGCCAAGTGGAACAGACACTAGCACATACAAAGACTTTGATGCTTACATGACCAAATTAGATCCAGTAGGAGGATATCTTGCAGGGAAGTTTGGTAAAGAAAAAGCAGAGAGTCTTGTAAACAATTTCCTATTTTGCTATGGTTAACGCATGGAGTCTAGCAGCATCAATTCTAGACGGTACATTTGAGGAGGACTATCCAATCGTGACAAAGAAAAACAAAAAGGCAGAAGATAAGTTTATTTACGAGTCACCTGATGGTGGCAAGACAGTAACTAAAAGGAAACCCTTTGAGTCTAAGAAAGAAGTAATCCAAGGAGATTATTATAAGGATATTCCTTGGAGTGATGTTGAGGACAAAAGAGATACCGATCTAGAGTGGATAGAAAAGTCTGGTGGATACGAATGGACACCAGGCTCACCATGGCCTCCATCAGTTCCAGAAGATATCTCAGATAGAGATCCAGAAATCTCAGTGGGTTCTGGTAACACTGCTGCGACAAATGACGATAGATACATGGCAGACATTGACGATATGTATTCTCATTACTTTGATGATTCTTACGTCCGTGAACCAGTAGAAGACAGATTCTCATATTTCAAGTATAATGAACATGTAATGCTTGATCATGCAAAGAACTATATTGCAAGTACCTATGGTTCACACTATACTGGAGATAAGGGAACACAGACCCTAGATCTCATTGAAGGTATTGGAGATGCGGAAGCATTTTGCCGATCCAATGCAATCAAGTACCTATCACGATTCGGCAAAAAAGATGGTAAGAATGAAAAAGACATTCTAAAGGCCATCCACTATTGTACACTTTTATACCACTTCGCTGGTTTACATAATGACGACAGCAACTAAGATCCCTATGAAACTTTCCGATAGAACTATCAATCTGTTGAAGAACTTTGCTTCTATCAATCAGTCTATCCTGTTCAAGCAAGGTAAGTCCTTGAGAACTATTTCTGTAATGAAGAACATTCTTGCAGAGGCAAACATTGACGAAGATATTCCTCAAGAGTTTGGTGTTTATGATCTTAGTCAGTTCTTGAACTCTCTAGGTCTGTTTCAAGATCCAGAACTAAACTTCACAGGACAAAGTTTTGTCAACATTAAAGAAGGCAAACAGAAGTCTAAGTATTTCTTTGCTGATCCAAGTGTGATTGTATCTCCTCCAGAGAAATCTATCACTCTTCCATCTGTAGATGTTGAGTTTACACTTAAGAGTTCTCAACTTGATCGTCTTCTAAAGGCTGCAGCGGTCTACCATCTAACAGATCTTTCTGTTGTGGGTGATGGTAATGAGATTAAGATGGTTGTTTCTGATCGTAAGAACGATACATCTAATGATTTCTCTATCGTTGTAGGAGAAACTACTAAGACTTTTGGATTACATTTCAAGGTAGAAAACATCAAGATTGTGCCTGGCACATATGAAGTTAAGATCTCTCGTAAACTTTTGTCACAGTTTACCTCATCTGAATATGACCTGACTTACTATATAGCTTTAGAACCTGATCTAACTTGGGAGGATTAATGTTATTTGCATCTCATCCTAGTGTCTACACATTGCCAGGCACATGGGAACCACAACCCGACGTAGTATTTGATCCCACATATCTTCTTGCGTCAGCAGCAGTTGTTTTTGCAACCGCAGCAATTATATCCGTAATTTCAATTAAGCAAAAAAGAAAAAGAGCTTAGTTAACTTACTATTTTTATTATGAAAGAATTTGATTATGACCTCGATTACAAGAGTCTTGATTTTTCAAATGCAGAGACTCGGAAGCTATATCGCATTGGAAGGGGAGAACAAGGAGTACTACTGGTACGCCCTTATACTAACGATATATGTGCTCATTGGAGATTCAAAACTCCTGACGAAGCAGTAAAATCATCTAATAAAATCTTTGCCATGTACCTAGATTACAGGGATGGTAAGGATTTTATTGGCATGGATATGTGTCGTAAATTTCTAGAGATGGGATTTACTAGAGCAAGACGTTATGCAAATCATAACTCAGGTAGAAAGTATAAGAAAGGAACGAAAGAAATATTACCACAAGAAGAAGATCATATGACAAGTAAATATGCAGAGTCAGCGAGAATATTCAAGAAGGTAAGAGATATTGTTGCCAAAAGCGAAACTTATGTTACAATGAGAAAGAGCTGGAGGTCAGAAGAATGAATATTTTTGTCACAGATCACTGTCCAAAAAAATCTGCTCAGGTATTACCTGACAAACATGTGGTCAAGATGCCATTGGAAACATGCCAAATGCTTTCCATTGTTTTCTCACATTGGTATTTTGATTGGGGTGATGATCTCCTACACAAAAAGGATGGCACTCCATACAAAACAAGTAAAGGTGCTTTCCGCAATCATCCATGCACACAATGGGCAGGCAGAAGTCTGTTCAACACAGCATGGTTGATTCAACATGGGTGTGCATTGTCAACAGAGTACACTCATCGTTACGGTAAAGAACATGGATGTAGCAAGACTTTGTTTGAAGCGAAGAAAATCTTTCATCGTTTCTCAAAAGAATCAATCACATGTTACAACTATGTTCAAGATTACGCATTTGCAGGACCAGATGAGTTTAAATATGACACAAGCATTGACACTCTCACTGCTTACAAACGTTATATCGCATCCAAGCCTTGGGCTGCATCTAATTATCTTCGTGACCCATCCAGAAAACCGCATTGGATTTGATTAAATTATGAATTCTATTGACATTAAAAGAATTGCAGATTCACTTGAAAGAATCGCAAACGCTTTAGAGCATCTTCACATCGAAGAGATTGAACACAATCACGTTGAAGGTAAGGTTCATACGCATGAGGATAAGTGGTAGAACCCTTTACTCAAACAAGTAACTTGCCATATGACAGACATTGTTATAAAATGGTGTATAAGGATTGGACAGTTATTTTAGAAACATATGATGAGGTTCAGAAGTTATGGTCTACTGAACTATCTCATAACTTAGACCCTATGCCTGTGATTGAAGTTATTGACAAACCAAAGACTAAGAAAAAGTCCAAAGGATTTATTTAATTATGACAAAAAGAAAAGAGGAACTCGCTCTTGAGTTCGTAAAATATACCGTCAGTTTGATGGACGAGGAATCTCTTCGGAAGATTGCTGAGATTAATTTACTTGCTAACCTTAATGGAGAAACAGATCTAGAAACTTGGCAAGATTATGTAGCACAAATGAACGGTCTAAAAACGGCCGAAAAATGTCTTGAATTGATTAAACCAGCAATGCTTTTGAGGGGAACTAATGAAGGATGAATTCATCTGGGTAGAGAAGTATCGACCAAAAACCATTGATGAATGTATCCTTCCAGAGGGCACAAAGAAAACATTCAAAGAGTTCCTAAAGAAGGGAGAGATCCCTAATCTTTTGTTGGCAGGACCTCCTGGCATTGGTAAGACTACAGTTGCAAAAGCATTATGTGCAGAACTAGGAGTTGATTATTATGTCATCAATGGATCCGATGAAGGACGATTTCTTGACACGGTACGGAATCAAGCAAAGAACTTTGCTTCGACCGTATCACTTCAAGGGATGGATGCACAACACAAAGTTATCATTATTGACGAAGCTGACAACACAACCCATGATGTACAACTCCTCTTACGGGCGAATATTGAGGCATTTTATAAGAACTGTCGATTTATCTTTACCTGTAACTTCAAGAACAGAATTATCGAACCCCTCCATTCAAGATGTTCAGTCATCGAGTTTGGAATCTCAGGAAAACATAAAGCAACAATCGCAGCACAGTTCTTCAAAAGATTGGTTGAGATCCTTGATAAAGAACGTATTGAAGCAGACAAGAAAGTAGTCGCTGAATTAATCAATAAACACTTTCCTGATTGGAGGAGAGTTCTTAATGAGTGTCAACGACATTCTGTAAGTGGTAAGATTGATTCATCTATTCTTGCTAATTTTTCTGAGGTAAACATAAATGACCTTATCAAAAATCTTAAGGGTAAGAACTTTAAAGAGGTTCGTAAGTGGGCTGTCAATAACTTGGATAATGATCCTTCTGTACTTTTGCGTCGTATCTACGATGCTCTTTTTGAGTCCCTTGAAGGTCCTAGTATTGCTGCTGCTGTCCTTATTATTGCTAAGTATCAGTATCAGATTGCCTTCGTAGCAGATCAAGAAATCAACCTGTTAGCATGTCTAACAGAAATTATGGTGGAGTGTGAATTCAAATGATACCAACAGTATATTGGATAAGATTCAGTCACTATCATAAATTAGCAGATTTAGTTGGTATGCGTGGTGCAGTTTATGGGTTTGTCTGGAATGATATGAAACCATCTAATTCTCAATCTCCATCAGATTTTGAAGAATGTGTATACATCGGAGAGTCTGGTGGTTTTTATTATGATAAACAAGGTCGAAAGGGTAAGTTAAGAAGTCATTTGCATAAGCGGATGACAATGCACCATAAACCTTTTAGTACAGGTGAGTGTAATGAACGTAAGTATGAATTGTTTAAGGAAAGGTATGGTTATGGTGATGATGTTCTTGATGGTACATTAACTGGTACTCCTCTTTGGGTAGGATTTATTGTTCCACCAAAGGAAGATCCAGATCA
>CEWJ01071124.1_pt1 | contig 11259 bp, 6 predicted proteins | sample 350291 | NCBI WGS metagenome assembly CEWJ01 (sample SAMEA2622923, study PRJEB7988) | marine metagenome | isolation source: saline water (ENVO:00002010), including | reverse complement strand
TGGACTTCTTTCTTTTCTCCAACATTACGTGACGCTCCTGCTGATGCGGAAGCTCCAAGCCACCAACTTCTCGTCCGTGGAGGGTTTATACGCCAGCTTCACTCAGGGCACTACACGCTCCTTCCATTAGCCTTCAGGGTGAGAAAGAAAATTATTCAAATTATTGAAGAGGAGATGGACGCGATTGGTGGACAAGAAGTCCAGATGCCTACTCTCCAACCATCAGCTATCTGGAAGGAGTCGGGTCGCTGGGAGTCTATGGGAGACATCATGTTCCGGCTTGAAGATCGACATGGTGGAGAGGCAGCTCTTGGGGTAACTGCGGAGGAGATCTTTGCAACGGTTGCCAGTGAGGTCAGTTCATACAAACAGTTACCGCAAATGTGGTATCAAATCCATACAAAGTTTCGTGATGAACCGAGACCTAAGAGTGGATTACTTCGGGTCCGAGAATTCACAATGAAGGATGCTTACTCTTTTGATCTTGATGAAGCAGGTCTTGATGCTGCTTTTAATAAGCAGCATCAGGCATATTTAAGAATCTTTAGCCGGTTAGATTTGGATGCTATTCCAGTTGAGGCTTCCTCTGGGAATATGGGTGGTTCTGACAGTATTGAATTCATGGTTCAGGCTCCTTCTGGAGAAGACGATGTGATGCTGTGCTCATCGTGTGGGTATTCCGCAAATATTGAGAAGGCGGTTTCTCGCGTAGATGAGGTAGTGGATTCGGTTGGGCCTGATGCACCAGAAAAATTTGCAACTCCTGGAATTAGGACAATTGCCTCTCTTGCGGATGCAGGGCACCCTGCAAACGAGCAGATAAAGACTATGGTGTTTGTTATTGATGGGCAGGTCACTTTGGCACTCGTTCGCGGTGATCATTTCATTAATGAGCAAAAACTTGCTGATGCAACGCAAGCAAATACTATTCGCCAAGCGCGTAGAGAAGAAACCGTTGAAAGTCTCGGTGCTGAACCTGGTTCTCTTGGTGCTGTAAACATAAAAAACGTACCGATTTATGCTGATCATGCGCTTCAGGGGCGTACGAATATGACGACTGGTGCGAATGAGGATGACTTTCACTTTTCTGGGGTTAATATCGCTCGCGATATCGCAGTACATGAGTGGATGGATTTGCGAGAAGTTCAGGATGGAGAATTGTGCGCGAATTGTGGGACGAATCTTCGTAAGGTTTCGACAATTGAATCAGGCCATATTTTCAAACTTGGCACAAAGTACGCAGATACGTTTGGGGCAAAGGTTCTTGATGCTGATGGTAAAACGACTCCTATTGTCATGGGGAGTTACGGAATTGGTATTGAGAGAGCTATGGCGACGATTGTAGAGACGCATCATGACGACAATGGGATCATTTGGCCGATGTCAGTGGCTCCTTTTCATGTAGTGATAACTATTGTTCAGATGAAAGACGACAACAGTGTTGAAGTTGCTGAAACGATCTATGAAAAGTTATCAGATAACGGTATTGAAGTGCTGCTTGATGACCGTGACGCTAGGGCCGGTGTGAAGTTTGCTGACGCTGAATTGATTGGAATACCGCTTCGAATAACAGTTGGTCCCAAAGGGATAACTAACGGGGTTGTGGAGGTTGTCGATCGGCGAGATGGCAACATGGATTCCGTAAAAATTGATGATGTTGTAATAGACATACAAGATCGAATTCGATAAATATTAATAATTTTATTGACGATAAATAATTAGATACTTTCTCTTGAGTTCCCTTTTGTCCTTGAGGTATAAGTTGGCGTACCATCTGTTTACGTATTTTCTTTCGTATTGTACGGAATGGGGGGGTGATGAGCGAAGCAGATAAAAGAAACGAAACTGCGAGTATCACCGCAACGATTCTTGAGGAAGAAGAAGCACGCAAAGCTGCATTAGCTGAAGAAACAGCTGACACTGTTCTTCCTGACGATTTACTCCCAGGTGTCGGTGATGATGAAATGACATTCCGTGAGGGTGTGCAAAAGGGCGGGGTTTCAATGGCATTAGTGCTACTTATCCTGTCAATTGTTGAGGAGTTTGATCGAGTAGCGATTACGGTTCTTGGTCCTGATATCCAAGAAAGTTTAAACATTTCAGACACAATGCTGCTCGGGTTAGGTAGCTTTGGCGGCGTCGTCTTAGTCCTTTCAACTATTCCTTTCGCATGGTTAGCTGACCGTTATCGCCGTGTGGGTGTCCTTTCAATCGCTACAGGAGTATGGGCTGGTCTCGTTGCATTTACAGGAACTGTACAAAATGCGTTTCAATTAGCAATAGGAAGAGCCGGAACTGGAATAGGAGCTGGCGCAAAAATTCCTATCTCACCATCACTCATAGCTGATCAGTATCCAATAGCGATACGGGCACGAATTTTCGCAGCTGAGGCTCTTGGTCGACCCATTGGTCAGGTAATTGGTCCTTTTATCGCTGGAGGAATCGTTCTCATGGCAGGTGATGGGCCTGACGACTGGCGTGTCGCATTCTATCTCTTCTCGATTCCCGCACTGATACTAGTTGTTGCGATCTTTCTCTTAAAAGAACCAGTACGTGGCGCTTATGAACAAGATGCAGTACTGGGCGGTAAATTGGAAAAAGCTGAAGAAGAACCCCCAGTTAGGCTCTCTTCAGCGTTCCAACGTTTAAAGAATGTTCGCTCGTTCTATTACCTTGTTGTCGGAATCGGCGTTCTTGGTTTCGCACTGGTTGCCGTTCCAACAACGGTGTCATTACTGCTTGAAGAATATTATGACTATGGAGCGTTCAAACGCGGATGGCTTATATCAATCAGCTGGGCAGCCGCACTTCTCGCAATCCCGTTTGCAGGAAAACTAGGCGACAAATTATTTAGGCAAGATCCAAAGAAAGCTCTTTGGCTTATGGGCCTACTCGTAGCGTTATATGGCGTGTTCGTAACGATCGGTGTTCGCTTCACAAACATTGTGATACTCATGGTGTTCTACACGCTTGGAAATGCATGCCAGGGAGCAGCATTTACACAAATGGGTCCAACAATTTCAGCGGTAGTTCCCTACCGCATGAGAGCACAGGCATTTTCTTTAGTCGGTGTCTACATCTTTCTTATGGGTGGATTCTTCGGAGGATTACTTACAGGCGCATTCTCAGATGCCTACGGTGAACGAACAGCCCTAACCATTGTCGTTCCACCTGCTGCGCTTATTGGCGGTTTCTTAATCATGTACGGGTCCCGTTTTATGAAAAGAGATATCTCACTTGTCGTGGAGGAGTTATTAAATGAACAAGAAGAGGAGCGACGAGCGCAGGCAAACCCAGATCAAGTTCCAGTGCTCCAGGTACAAGGACTTAACGTAAGCTATGGAAACCTTCAAGTACTTTTCGATGTAGATATTGAAGTAAAACGTGGTGAAACGTTAGCGTTACTTGGAACGAACGGAGCCGGTAAATCAACAGCTTTGAAAGCAGTCTCAGGACTTCACATGCCAGATAGAGGTGTCGTCCGAATGAACGGACGAGATATCACTCTTGTTGACCCTGAATATCGAGTATCACTTGGCATGGTTCAAGTCCCGGGAGGTGAAGCTCTTTTCACAGGTCAAACCGTTGGAGAAAACCTCGAAGTGTGGAGTTGGCTTGTAGATGATGAACAATTGCGAACTGAACGAATGGAAAGAGTATTTTCAATCTTTCCGCAATTAAGTGACAGATTAAACGACAAGGCAGGGTCGTTATCCGGTGGGCAGCAACAAATGCTGGCGCTATCAAAAGCTGTCCTCCTTGAACCCGAACTCCTCTTGATAGATGAACTTTCACTTGGTTTGGCTCCTGTTGTCGTTCAGGATCTTCTTAAAGTCGTAGAGCAATTAAAAGACCTCGGAATCACAATGGTGATTGTTGAACAATCAGTCAATGTTGCGTTATCTATCGCCGACCGTGCAATCTTTATGGAACGTGGACGCGTCCAATTCCAAGGACCGGCACAAGAACTCCTGGAACGAGATGACCTTCTACGTGCTGTCTTCCTTTCAGGAGAAGGTGCATAACCGTGATGTCAGTCCTAGCAGGAATCCTCTACAGCAACGAAATACTGTTCCAAGGCTTCATTGATGGACTTATCTATGCTTTGATCGCTATAGGGCTCGTCCTTATTTATAAAGCAACCGGAGTCATTAACTTTGCGCAGGGAGCCATCGGAACCTTTGGTGGCTTTGTTATGGGAATGTTAATGGTTAACTACGGACTGCCCTATTGGTTAGCTGCCATTCTTGCTATTGCAGCAAGTGCAGCAGTTTCAACAGTCACCGAACTTCTAGTAGTCCGCAGACTATTCACGAAACCTAGGCTTCTTTTATTCGTAGCAACATTAGGTGTTGCGCAATTAGTTGCGCTTATCCAAATATGGCTCCCAACAGTGGATGAACGTGTTGACTACCCAACTCCGATTAAGGGTTATTGGAAAATAGGTGGTTTAGATATCCTCCTGCGCGGAGAGCAGGTTACTGTCCTTATCGTTGTTCCCTTCCTGGTAATCGTCCTCGGATACCTTCTCCAAAAGACACGTTTTGGCTTAGCTGTTCGATCCGCTGCAGATAACCCGGGGGCTGCGCAACTTGCAGGTATATCAATTAGGTCCGTCTCTACGCAGGTATGGTTAATCGCAGGTGTTCTCGCTGGAGTATCGACGCTTCTAATCGGTCCGGTTTATCAATTAGATGCTGGTGGTGTTGGATCTAGTCTTGGCCCTGAGCTTCTTTTATTCTCTCTGGCTGCAGCGATGTTCGGACAATTGCAATCGTTTCCGAAGGCGCTTCTTGGCGGGATCATTATAGGGATCATCAATCGTCTAGTTCTTGCAAACAAAGGAAGGGGTTTCCTTGATGACTGGGGTATCGGCAATGGCTCTAACTTGCTTGCTATTTTCTTAATCCTTCTGATCTTGATGTTGTTCATTAATCGCGGCAATAAAACTAGTGAACAATCATGGGTTCTAACACCGCGACTCAGGTCGGCACACGAAGATCTCGTGCAATATCCACTGTTCAAATGGGTATCGCGCGTTGGAACCGTCATTCTCGCTCTCACAATTATTGGGCTGCCATGGATTGTTGATAAACCAAGTCGCCTCATCGCCTTCGCAGGTGTGATGATTGTGATGCTTGTTGTCCTATCCGCTGTTGTTTTAACCGGTTGGGCCGGACAATTATCACTTGGACAATATGCATTTGCGGCAGTCGGAGCATTTATGACGTCCTACTATACGGCATCATTGAATTACTTTCTCGCACTGGGAATTGGTGTTTTGTGGGGAATTCTCGTAGCCCTGATTGTTGGCATACCAGCATTGAGAATACGAGGCCTGTATCTAGGGATCGCTACGCTTGGATTCTCTTTAGTAGCGGGACGATGGATTTTATCCATTGATAGATTGAACACAAATGCTGCTGGAGGGGCGAAAGTGAAACCCCCAGTAATTTTCGGAAGATATGATCTGAGAACTGATAAGGAAGCGTATTACTATTTGTGCGTTGCTGCTGTCGCCGTTGTAATCTACCTTCTCTGGCGTATGAGAAATTCAGGGATCGGTCGAACGTTGATAGCTGTCCGTGATAATGAAATGACAGCCTCTGCGTATACCATTTCCCCGACACGAGCAAAGCTCACAGCGTTCGCTGTCTCAGGAGCCATTGGAGCTCTCGCTGGTGGTCTCCTTGTACCCGCAACTGGTTCTTTACGATCTCTTGCATTCCAACCCAGTGAATCACTGCTTGTCATGTCCATAGCCGTTGTTGGTGGAATCTCATCAATTACCGGTGGTGTACTTGGAACTGTCTTTTTGGTAGGGATACCGACAGTCTTTGAGAGCAGCGCTCAGGTACGGCTCTTTTCAAGCGGATTAGGAATGTTAGTTGTTCTTATGTATTTCCCCGGTGGGTTAATATCGTTACTACATAATGCTCGTGACACATTACTAACGTGGATGGCGAATAAGACTAATTGGTCCCCGTCTTATAAAGGGCAGTCCGAAGCGATGTGGTCACGGTCGAAACAAGAGTCAAATATTGATACAACCATCGCTGCGTTGGAGACAGCTAATGTATCCGTTCGTTTCGGTGGCAGGTTAGCTGTATCAAACGTCTCTATTAATGTTCAACAAGGCGAAATTGTTGGTCTGATCGGTACGAATGGAGCCGGTAAAACAACCCTTATGAATGCAGTGTCAGGCTTTGTGCCTTCAGATGGAGAGATCTCGTTACACGGAAAATCTATTCATGAATCAGCGTCACATGTTCGAGCACGAAATGGGGTAGGACGTGCATTTCAGAACGCAAAATTATTTGGGAGTTTGACTGCAAGAGAAACAGTTATGACTGCGTTGGAAGCAAGAGAACGATCTTTGCTTTTGCCATCAATGCTTGGAATTCCTCCGTCACCTTTTGTTGAGAGGCGGAAAAGAGTAGAAGCAGAGGAAATAATTCATTATTTAGGCCTTGGCCGATATGCTGATCAGCTTATCTCGGAGCTTTCTACAGGTACCCGGCGAATAGTTGAGTTAGGTGCATTGATTGCTTTAGATACTCAATTGATGCTTTTGGATGAACCAACCGCTGGAGTTGCGCAGAAAGAAACAGAAGCATTTGGTCCCCTGATCCACGCTATTCGAGCTGAATTAGGAAGTTCAATATTATTGATTGAACATGATATGCCGATGGTGATGTCTATCAGTGACAGGATTTATTGTTTAGAGTCTGGTTCTGTAATTGCAGAGGGTTCACCTGATGAGGTTCGTAACGACCCTGGCGTTATTGCGTCGTATCTTGGCACTGATGAACGGGCCATTCAGCGAAGCGGAACAAGTTCCTCGGAGTAATTTTTCACAGCCTGAGACCCGACGATGATATGTGGCAGCATTTCAGGTAATGATGATGCATTTAGGCGATGAAAGACTGGTTATCTACCAACCCAACTCGCTCGGCAACTGTGTTAAATAACATGAACCAGCCTGTCACGCCCTCTGCTTTGCATAAGGCTTCCAGTTCTTCTTTTGTTGACCACTTTTGGCCGTAAGAAGCTACCAATTCATCAACTTTTTCTGGATTGAGCATTCCACCTCCCTTCTCCAGAGATGGCTTTGCTTTCTAATTATGCTTTCAACACTTGTACTTCACGAGGTAGTACCTCATGTATCTATTATCGCAAAAGACGAAATTCCGTGCTCTCGATTTTGAATCTTTTGCTCTTGGTCTTCTGTGGTCGTTCGAGATTAAGCCCACGTGCACCATTGCTCAAGTGGCATGCGTCTGGATTCGAGAGAGTTCACTGGTTGGGCCCAGTCTGGATACCCTATAGATATTCCGCAGAAGATCATCTCATTTTCTGGCGCTGAAACAAATTCTGATACTGCTTGATGATGCATCGCCCATGCTTCTTGTGGGCAGGTTCCAAGACCAGCTTCTTCTGCCAAAAGCATAAACGTTTGTAGGAACATGCCTAGATCTGACCACTGTGCTGCTCCCATACTTCTATCTATGAAACAAAAGAAAGCTGCCGGTGCTCCAAAGAAATCATAATTCTTTGCCATATTTGCTAATCGTGCAGCTTTATCCTCTCGGGGTATTCCTAGGAGTTTGTACATCTCTTCGCCGAGTTCAAATCGATTCGTTCGATAGGGCTCTTGAAGTTTGGGTGGATAGATGGGGTATTCGGATTCACTTAGAGAAAAGTTGGCCAAGTGTGTCTTAAAATCATCCATCCTTGATCCGTTGATGACATATATTCTCCATGGTTGAACATTGCCACCAGAGGGTGCTCGAGATGACTTTTCTAACAAGGTGGAAAGAACTTTATCCTCAACCGGATTTGGTAGAAACCCTCGTATAGATTTTCTTTGCTTAACTGCTTGTGAAACTTCCATCTTTCCTCCAGTGGATTTAGTCCCAAGTATAGAAATATAAAAAATAGGGGGCAGCGTATGCTGCCCCCTAAAAACTGAATCTTTAAATGTCTTAGCTGTCGAATTTAAACCATTCACCGTTGGTTGGTATCCAACAGTTCACTGGAGCAGGACATCCGTTGTATGTTCCGTCAGCTCCTTTTGGAGTACTTCGTGAAGCTAGTGTGAACTCAACTGCTTGCATTTGGGTTGAGAAGTAGTTCTTTCCCGGGCCGAATGCTCCTTCACCGTTGGATCGGAACGCTTGAGGTCCAGAAAGTTCACGCATTGCGTCTGCGAATGAATCTCTCGTTGGATTTACTCCAGCATTCTCAAGAGCGGCTTTAATTAGGTACTGCATTGTGCACTCACCAGGTGCGTAGTCTGAGTTCAGTAAATCTCCGTCTGCTGTTTCTAGCCCTACTTCACCGGAAGGAGCTCCTTTGTCGCTCTTGCCGTTGAAAATTGGGAAGTGATCAATCCATTCTTGGCGACATTGCGCTTCGAACGCATCATCATCTCCTACCCCACCGTTAGGGCTTGCATATGAGTCGTAGGATGTCACGCAGATTGCTCCTTCAGCCGCAGCATTGGTTCGGCTTGCTCCGAATGGGGTGCAGTTTGAGGAAGCTGAGTCAAGGATTGTTCTGTCCCATGATGGTTGTAAAGCTCCGACTTCTCCCCAGAAACCTGCGGCATAGATGAATGGAAGGATTACAAACACATGGTCTACGCCTTCAGCTGTGAATTGTGCAACTGCCGCTGCACCTTCTGCGTTAGCTGCTGCATTATCACCGCTTAATGTGTTGACTGTAATCGTGGTAGTTGTGTAACCTGCCCCTTCAAGAATTGAGGCTGCGGATTCACCAGCTGCCGCTATTGGGGGATTAGTTGAGTCCAAGATCCCAACTTTGGCACCTGCTGGAATCAGCCCTTGATCCACGATAAGTTGTGCTCCTGCTTCACCAGCCACCTCGGATGGTGGGTTGAGTGAGAAGAGTCGATCCGGTGCCGCATCGATCATTGCTTGGGATGCAACCTCACCGTAAAAGAATGTTGTGTCGTTATCTTCAGTGAAGCATGGAATGAATGCTTGGCTGAAACCTGAAGCGTTGATGGCCATGAATACTTGCTCATCAAGTACAGCTTCGGTACAGGAATTTTCCATCGTTGCTGGGCTTAGTGGATCCCATGTGATTTGTACACCTTCAATCGTTCGGCCGTTGATGCCACCTGCAGCATTCCACTCATCAAAGTATTTTGTAAAACGTTCTGATAGGTGATCTGTTGTTAGAGCAGCGGGAAGCGGATAACCGATGTCTATGAGTCCTTGTAGATCTGAGACTATTACGCCAATTTTGATGCTGTCTTCTGTGATGCCTACATCGGACGATGTTCGTTCTTCAACAGGTTCTGGTTCCGGCTCCGATGCTTCTTCTTCAGCTGGAGCTTCTTCTTCAGCAGAACTACTCGTTTCGCTGCTGCTACTTGTTTCGCTGCTACTTGCCTCACTGCTGCTACTTGTTTCGCTGCTGCTTGCCTCACTGCTTGAATCGCTACTGCTTGAATCATCGTCGCTTCCACCACAACTGGCCATGATCATGACAAAGCTCAGGAATATAGCCATAAGCTTTAATACTTTTTTATTCATTTTCCCTCCCGCAAATGAAATCTGTTCACCTGGACAGGTCAACAGGGTATTTTTTAATTTCGCATAGCTGCGTATGCGTTTAGCCTAGTACTGACCGAAGAATCGTCAAGCTGAGGAGCTGTTTTAGCGCTTTTCGTTAAATTCACCAAGTAGCAGGGTTGTATTTAGAGGGTCAGCTGCTTTGATGAAATATTCTTTGTATTTTGTGAAACGACCTTGACATTTTGAATCTATTTGGGACTGATCGTAGTCAAGGTCATAGTGTGATTGCAGCCCCAATGCGGTGCCCTGCGACATTGCGTGATCAGCGTCATCTACTGCAAAAACAACGCCTTTAATGCCTTCACCATTTTTTTCCATCTCATCTCTAACTAGACTTTGAACCCCAGGTAATGGAGATATGAGTTCAATTCCAGACTCCCATGCCATCGCAACCCTCACTCCGAATGCTGCTGCCTCGCCGTCGTCATTTTCTGGCGCAAATTCAGCACCTAAAAGTCTTTTGAAATACTGTTTTCCTTTATCGAAATCCCAAACACCGACCACGATTCTATTTATGCCTTTTTGTTTCATGTGGCAAACTTAGCGTGATTAGGCCTTCGATGTTTTATCTGAGCCTCCGAAAAATGCGAAAAGAAGCGTTTGGGCTATGTAGCAGCCGATTCCGAGTATCCATGTAGTTTGGATGCCGTCAAGTGCAGACTGAGGTGAGGCTGGTCGGCCGATAATGGTGAAAGCCAGAGCAACGCCGAGGGCCAAGGCTAATTGGAAGATTGTTGTACGCCCTGCCCCTGCCATACCAAATTGGTCTCTCGGTACATCCCGCATAGCCGCTCCTATGAGTTGAGCGAAACCAAAACCTGCTGCAAAACCAATCAGAATACCTGGGATAAAAATTCCCATTAAATAATCAGGTTGCGTATTAGTAAAAATCAGATGCAGGGTGAGACCTGTCGCGCCAAGAAGTCCACCTATTGTAAGTATTGGACCGTTACCTATTCGTTCAGCGAGTCGACCAGCTGGAGGTGAGACGAATGCCGTCAGTAACGGTGCAGGTGCGATAGCGAAACCTGTCTTTAACACTGACCACCCCCACACACTTTGGATGAAAGTAGGTAATGAAATGAGCCATGAGAAGAACGCGACCATGAAGAACACTGTTCCAATCATTCCTACTGAGAATGTCTTCAATTTAAAAAGATCAAGATCGAATAGTGGTGCTTTATGTCTCTGGGATCGGATGATAAAGGCGGTCACGAGCAGAAAAGCGATTGCGAATGACAAAATGAGATTCAGTGATGACCATCCCCATTTATCGCCTTGCGTTATAGCCAAAATTGCGATACCAACCCCAAGTGAAGCAAGCGGAACACTGATGAGGTCAACTTTCTGAGGAATGGAGTCACTGACACTCTCGGGAACCCATCGTGGTCCAAGGATAATAACAATCCCGGCGACTGGGACGTTTATGAAGAAGACTGCTTGCCACCCAAACGCATCTACCAAAAGAGCTCCTAACGATGGTCCAAGGGCTGCGGCTAGTCCACCCATTGCACCCCATGTTCCGATAGCTGTTTGAATTTTTGATGGAGGGAAAGCGGCGAGGAGCAACGCTAACCCTGCAGGGTATTGCATCGCGCCTCCAATAGCTTGTAAAACGCGCGCAACTATTAAGAAATTTGCTGAGGGGGAAATG
>CEWJ01077896.1_pt1 | contig 11272 bp, 6 predicted proteins | sample 350291 | NCBI WGS metagenome assembly CEWJ01 (sample SAMEA2622923, study PRJEB7988) | marine metagenome | isolation source: saline water (ENVO:00002010), including | reverse complement strand
CGAGCAAGGACAGCAAGGCGATGGCCCCCAATAGCATCAAGGGCAAGCGGGTACGACTGGCCGGTTTCTACCCGCAGTACGAGAACCTCTTCAAGGAATTGCGCCCCACTGACATCATCCAAATTGGGGCGCGGCACGAGGACGTTGTCTTTGACATGTTCCAAGTGCAGGGAGATCTGCTCAGGATCGAGGAATAAAGTCTTCGACTCTTATATACATGAAACTCTTGTGGTCATTACTCGGTTTACTAATGGCTACCGCCAGTTTTGGTGCTTCAAGAAATATCGCTACTCCTGATTTTCAGAAACACGTGGTTCCGCTTTTAGGGAAATTGGGGTGTAGTTCCGCCAAGTGTCACGGTTCCTTTCAGGGTCAAGGAGACTTACGCCTTTCCTTATTCGGTTTTGATTTTCAGCAGGATCACGCGGCTTTATTGGCAAGAGACTCCACGGGAAAACAAAACCGCGTAAACTTAAAATCACCCAAACAAAGCTTAATACTGCAAAAAGCAACCAAGTCAGTGAAACATAAGGGAGGGGAAATTATAGAGCCCGATTCATGGGAGTATCGTTTGCTGTACCGTTGGATTGAATCAGGAGCACCCGGAACAGCTATTCACGAATCCGAGCGTGTGCGATTAAAAAAGCAGCCGGAGTTTAGTAACGAAGGAGTTCTGTTTTTTGAAAAGAAAATTCGCCCTCTGCTGGAAGCTAATTGTTACGAGTGCCATGGGTTTAACGAAAGCAAGGGTGGGCTACAACTTAACTCGCGTTCAGATGTATTGCGCGGGGGTAATTCTGACGAATCGGCCATTGTGCCGGGTGATCCAGACAAAAGTTTGCTGATCAAAGCAATCCACCATACTGACCCGGATTTGCAAATGCCGCCTAAACGAAAATTGGAACCACAGGAAATTGCCGATTTGGAAGCATGGGTTCGTATGGGAGCCCCGTGGCCGATAGGATCGGGTGCGGTGCCCATCAAGTCTGGAAAGAAATTGGTCCGGCTTGATTACGTTCCAAAGGAACTACTTTTTCGGGAAAATGATGACACTGCTCAAATCAAGATTATTGCCCATTGGGAGAGTGGGGAACGTGAGGATGTGACTAATCTAACCCGTTTCCTCACTAAGGATGATACGGTGGTAAAAGTTGATGAAGCCGGTTTGGCTCAATCGGTAGGTAAAGGAGACACGCACGTTGTCGCCTTGTATGATAACGGTATCGCGGCGATTCCGGTTTTACGTCCCTTAACCGGTCATCAACCTAAATTGGACGTTGGTCGGTATGTCAATCCGATTGATCGGTTTGTTGGATCCAAACTAATGAAGCTTGGGCTTACTCCCTCAGAAAGCTGTACCGATGCTGAGTTTCTCAGGCGCTTAAGTATTGATTTAACCGGCACGCTTCCATCTCCTGATGAAGTAAAGGCCTTTCTGTCTGATAATTCACAGGATAAACGTAGTCGAAAGATAGAAGAGCTTTTAAAGCGACCTGCCTACGCTGCATGGTGGACTAATAAACTTTGTGACTTCACCGGTTGTAACCCTGCTTCAATCAATAGTCTTTTGGAAGTAGCTACCGAAGAAGGCTATCGAAAAGCAAGTCAGTGGTATGACTGGATCTACGAGAAAATTTCTGAGAATAAATCATATGCCGATTTAGCTGAAGGCATTATTCTAGCGAATCCGAATCATGGGGTTGGGCAAGGAATGCCTCATTTCTGGACTCGTCAAAGCTTAAAGGAACCCAAGGACACTGCTATGTCTGTCGCCCACAGTTTTCTTGGAATTCAGCTGCAGTGTGCCGAATGCCATAAACACCCCTTTGATCAATGGACTCAGAATGATTTTGTGGATTTTGCCGGCTTCTTTGATCCCTCTGTAAACAGTGACAGCCGCCGCCGAAAAAACGAGCTAAGCATTACCACAAAAAATACTGAACTGAGTCTGTTGCGCAGTCACACGGTAAAGCTGGAAGGTAAGGATCCGCGTCGACCTATCATGGATTGGTTACGCCAAAAGGATAACCCTTGGTTTGCCCGTTCCTTTGTCAACCGCGTATGGGCCGGTTATTTTAACGTGGGGATTGTGGAGCCTACCGATGAATTTACTCCCTCCAATCCCCCCAGTAATCCTGAATTATTAAACTGGTTAACCAAACAATTTATCAAGAGTAACTACGACATGAAATGGTTGCATCGGCAAATTACCAGCAGCCAAACATACCAACGCAGTTGGCGACCCAATGAAACCAACGTCGAGGACCGGCGCAATTATAGTCGCGCAATTCCGCGACGTATACCTGCTGAAGTTGTTTATGATGCCATGAAACAGGTGACGGCGGCTTCGGATGAATTGGAGCTAGTCCGCACTAATCTCAAGCGGCGTGGCACGGGCCATCTTTCCATGCGTATGGCTGGTACTCATGCGATGAAAGTCTTCGGCAAACCGGATCGAGCTACTAATTGTGATTGTGAACGAGTAAATGAACCCACGCTTCTGCAATCCATCTTCCTGCAGAATGATCCACTGGTGCGAATGCGTTTGTCAGAAAGTGGTTGGATTGATGAATTAATTGAAAGGAAGGCAGAAAATAGTAGGGGAATCATTCAAGAAGCTTGGCTTCGAGCGCTTAATCGCTATCCCTCTGTCCCTGAAGAGGCACGGGCAATACAACATCTGCAGGAGGCTAAGACTATCAAGGTCGGCATGGAGGATTTATTGTGGGCTTTGATGAACACCAAGGAATTTATTTTAAATCGATGAAAAAACACCGTCCTCTTTTTACTCGACGCGAAATTCTCAAGGTAGGCGTCATTGGTGGTTTAACGCTCTCGCAATACCTGCGTGCACAGGCAGCCATTGGTGAGAAGGGCACAAAGCGATCGGCTATTTTTATTTTCCTAGAAGGCGGGCCTTCTCATCAGGATACATTTGATCTTAAACCTAATGCTCCGGCACGATATCGCGGCGAGTTTAAACCAATATCCACCGCCGTGCCCGGCATTCACATCTGTGAGCACCTTCCGGAATTGGCCAAGCGCATGAAGGATTACTCGATCATCCGCGGCCTTACCCACACCATTGCTGATCATGGTTTGGGCAAAAAATACCTACTAACTGGTAATCGCCCATCGCAAACCTTGAGCTATCCAGAATATGGATCGGTAGTCAGCAAGATGCACCCTTCAGCCCGTGACCTTCCTACCTACGTGTCCATTGATGAATCCTTTGTGGGACCCGGCTATTTGGGTAACGAATTCAGCGCTTTAACCGCTGGTAAGCCGAACTTTGGCATTCCCTACAGCGTTCGAGGTATCTCGCTCGAGGATGGCCTTACTGTTGATCGCTACAAATCCCAAAGAAGACTCCTTGATGATTTGGATACGGCTTTTGAGGGCTTCGAAAAACTTGATGCACCGGTCAGGGGCCTGGACCGCTTTGGCGCACAGGCCCACGATATCATCAGCGCACCATCTACCCGCAAAGCCTTTGATTTGGAACAGGAAAAACCTGCGGAATCCAAGCGGTTCGGCAAACATGAATTCGGACAGAGCCTGCTGTTGGCCGCGCGCCTTATAGAGGCCGGCGTGCACTTTGTCACCATTCGCTTGCGTCCCGCTGAGTTTGATTTCGACACTCACACCGATAACTTTTCACGACTGAGAAAGCTGCTGCCCCCCTTCGACAAAGGTCTGGCCGGCTTGTTCGACCGACTCAAGGAACGTGGTCTCTTTGAATCCACCGCTATCATGGTGGCCGGCGAATTTGGGCGCACTCCGCAGATCAATGGACAAGGCGGGCGCGATCACTGGGCACGGGCCATGTTTGCTCTGATGGCGGGGGGCGATATTCGCGGCGGCCAGGTAATTGGAGAAACTGATGCCAAGGCGGCTGAACCTAAGAATGAAAGCGTGAGTCCGGAGGATCTGGCCTCCTCATTCTTTAGGAATATTGGCATTGATTCCAAGATGGAGTTTCAAGCCAATGTCGGCCGACCTATTACTTTGGTGCGTGATGGTAATCCGATTGAGCAGTTGTTTTCCTGAACTCAGGAAATTAGAAAGTAATGTAACTATATGAACAGAATTAACGTAAGTTGTTTCCGGTAACTTATTGTAATGAATTTGTTTGTCTGGTGTAGTAAGGACTCCAAAAATTTGAAAAAGAAATTATAAATATGAAAAAATTACTCATATTAATGCTAGTTACCATCCTCGTTGGCTGTGGTAAGAAGGACGAAGCCTCGACTAATCCCGAAACAGGCTCAAGCCAATCTACAGCCGAGGCTCAGACCAATACGGATATGGAAATATTTGATGCTTGCACTAAGGGCAATCTCAAATCCGTTGAAGCACACATCGCAGGCGGCACAGATTTGAACCAAAGAGGGCCGGAACAAAATACCCCACTGATTGTAGCGATAACCTGTGGGCGAACGGATGTTGCCAAGGCTCTGATTAATGGTGGAGCAAAATTGGATCTAAAAAATAAGGACGGTACAACGGCCCTGATCAGTGCGGCATTTTTTGGGCAACCTGACACGGTTAAGTTACTCCTTGAGAAAGGTGCAGATTTAACTGCTAAGAATAATGCCGGCTCAACGGCATTGGTTTCTGCTCAAGCTCCATGGGAATTAACCAAGGGGATACTCGATTTTTTAAGTGCGGTTGTATACGGCCCAGCTGGTGTCACAATTGATTATGAGAAGATAAGAGCTGGGCAGCCGGTTTGCGCACAAATTCTCCTAAATGCCGGCGGCAACACTGTTGACCCTGCGGGGGCGGGGACACTAATCGATGCGGTTTATAATGAGGATTTGGCTGCGGTTAAGGCACTCATTGCAAGTGGGGCGGACGTTAATATGCGGAAGGCTGATGATGGGTCAACGCCTCTTCATGTGGCGGTTTTCGTTTGTAACATTGAGATTGTGAAAGTGCTTCTAGCCGCTAAGGCTGATGTGAATGCAAAGGATAACAAAGGGCAAACACCCGCGTTTCTCACTACCCTCCCAATGGAATCATTAAAGCCAATATACAATTTTATGGGGGGGTTAACGCAGAAAAAGTTCGACCTTGAACGGATTGCCAAGGATCGCATAGGGGTGGCAAAAATCTTGAGTGGAGGCGGAAATACGCCGAGACCTACGGCATTGTCAGATGCAGTGTTTAAGGAAGACTTGGCTGCAGTTAAGCAACTTGTTGCTAATGGAGCTAATGTGAATGCCCCCAAGCCCGATGATGGATCCACACCTCTTCATTGGGCAGTTTTTGTCTGCAATATTGAAATTGTGAAAGTACTTATTGATGGTAAGGCCGATGTAAATGCAAAGAATAAGAAAGGGGAAACACCTTTGGTTGCGGCAACTATACCCTGGGAAACGATAAAGCCGGGATATGATTACCTAGGAAACCTAGCGCAGAAGAAATTTGACTTGGATCGAATCCAAAAGGACCGAGTGAAAGTGGCAGAGCTTTTGCGTGCTGCCGGCGCTAAGTAAAATGAAACGATTTCTTTTCATAGTGGTATCGACCGCAGCTCTGGTTAGCTGTGGGAAGAAAGAGGAAGCATCTTCCCTTGTGGAGACTGGAGATAACCAGTCCACAATTAAGATGAATACGGATTTGCTGAATGCTTGTGTAACTGGAGATCTGGATGTTGTTAAAAGACAAATTTCATTTGGGTCGGATTTAAATCAGCGCACTACTGATGGCCAAAATAATACTCCACTCATTGTAGCATCCATTTTCGGGCATGAAGAGGTGGCCAGCGCACTGATTGCCGCCGGTGCAAATGTTAATCTCCAGAAAATTGATGGATCAACTGCTCTCCATACAGCTGCTATTATGGGATATCCGAATATTGTTGAAATGCTTTTAAAGAATGGAGCAGATGACAATATCAGAAATCTTGGTAGTGCGACTGCTTTGGATGGGGTTTTGATTTTGTGGGATGATGCACAGGATATATATGCGGGCATCGAATCGGCCCTGGCCCCCTATGGGTTAAAGATTGATTATGCTAGAATTAGGACTGCTCGCCCAATTTGCGCCAAAATGCTGAACACGGATGGTAGACCGAAAGAGATGGTTCGAAGGCCGGCAGGAAATCCTTTGATAACCGATATATACGGAGCGGTTTTTCATGAGGATATTGCAGCGACTAAGAAGTTTATTAACGAAGGGGTTAACTTAAATGTTCCTGAGTCAAAAGATGGAAACACACCTCTGCATTTGGCCGCCCTCGTCTGCAATATTGAAATTGTAGAGGCACTGATTGCAGCTGGAGCAAATGTGAATGCGAAGAATAAAAAAGGCGAAACTCCGTTGGTTGCTGTGACCCTTAAATGGCGGACCATGAGTTTTATTTATGGGTTACTTGACGGAGCGGATAATAAAAAATTTGACTTGGATCGAATCAAGAAAGATCGCGTAAAAATTGCCGAAATTCTGAGTGCAGCCGGTGCCAAATAGTTTTTAATCGTGGGCAACTCTTCTGACATTGAGCCGACAAATTTACCGCCGATTATTGAGTCAGAAACTCTTCCTCCGATCCTCGAAAAGAAGCGCTACCATGATTTGGACGCGTTGCGTGCGTGTGCGATGTTGCTGGGGATTGTTTTGCACGCGATCCTCGCCTTTGGTCAGCCAGGATGGCCCGGCTATGCACCACAAAACGATGCTCATTGGATGGTGCCCTCGGTTGTGTCTGAGGCGGCTAATGCTGCAGGCACCAAAGCGCCTGAAAAATTCAGCCCCTATAAGCTTTGTTTTACCGCCATTCATGGTTTTCGAATGCAGCTTTTCTTTTTAGTGAGTGGGTTTTTTACGGTCATGCTCTGGCGTAACCGAGGAATGAAGGAACTACTGATACATCGGGCCAAACGGATACTGCTGCCCTTGGCTATTTTTACTCCCATTGCCTGGATCACTATGTTGGCTGGGCTGGGGATTGGGGCTCTTGGGGCAAAAGTTTTTTTCGATGGCAAAGGTGATGTTCGAGCTGCGACTGAAAAGTCGGTAAATTCAATTACAGATGCGGTAGTGGTGGGTGATTTGGATGCTGTGAAAGGGCATTTGAAAAGAGGGTCTAACATCGAGCAAACTAATGAAAAAGGAGAGACGCTCTTACATATCGCCGCTTTTTTTGCTTATCCAGAAGTTGTTCGATTTTTGCTGGATAAAGGGGTGGACCCTGCACTCAAGAGCAACAAGGGCCAAACTGCACTTAACTATGTGGAAGGTCCCTGGAACAGAAAGCTTGAGGAGATATACAAATCTATTGGGAAGTCGCTTGGATTGGATTTGGACTTGGATCGAATCAAAACGGATCGGTTTAAATGTGCGGAGATTCTCAGAAAACAGGTACCTTCGGGTTTACATGGTGCCTCTGTTGGGGAGGTATCGGAATCTAAAGGGCCGCTAAAGAAATTTGAATACCGAGTATATTACCAACGTTTCACGTCTCTGCCTGATTTTGACAAGCTCACACCTCAATTAAGTGGACAGTCAGAGAAAGGGGTTATTGATCTTGGGTTGGCGAAGCGGGAAGAAACCTTCGGGATGGTGTTTGAAGGAGAACTGGAAATCAAGGAGGCTGGCGACTTTAAATTTCGCTTGGGCTCTGATGACGGGTCGCGCCTGCTTATAAACGGTCAGGAGCTTATTGATAATGACGGCATGCATGCGGTGAAATATAAGGAAGGTTCAATAGAACTGGAGCCCGGAGAAGTAAAAATTAGGGTGGAATATTTTGATTCAGGTGGTGACCAAGGATTATCGTTGATTGTTTCCAGCCCCGGTGTGGATGAAATAAAACTTTCCAAAAATATTCGAGACTCTGATGGAGGTGATTGGGGGGAATGGGATAAGGGCGATTTTAACCAAATGGTGATGAAGCAACTACCGGAGTGGTTACAGGCGGTGCTGGGTATTGGAATGGTGGCAGCCATGGCACCTATGTTTAATCATCTTTGGTTTTTGTATTATTTAATATGGTTAGTCCTTGGTTTTGCTTTGGTGGTTTGGATAGCGAAAAAGTTGAAGCTCAGTGCAGTGCCCGGATGGATTACGACATCTTCATTACGTTGGTTGTGGTTGGTGCCACTTACTTTCGTGCCACAGTTTTTTATGGGGCAGTCGTTTGGCCCGGATACAGCGGGAGGTATTTTACCATGGCCACCAGTGCTTCTTTATTATGGAATATTTTTTGGAGTTGGAGTTCTATGTTACGGGCACGATGAATTTGATCACAAAGTAGGTAAGCTTTGGCCCCTTTCGTTTTTGTTAGCTATTCCTTTTTTGATTCTTGGGGTTTGTTTTATGGAGGCACGTAATGCAGCCGCAGCGGGGGATTTCAATTCTAATGCATCTCAAATTTGGTATGATCATTTTTGGGTTAGTTTGTGTGCGTCCATCTATGTCTGGTTGATGATATTTGGATTTATCGGTTTCTTTAGAGCTTTCTTCTCAAATCAAAGCAAACTGGCGCGTTATATTTCCGATTCATCTTATTGGCTGTATTTGGCACATTTAGCTCCATTGATGTGCCTTCAGGTGATGTTTGCAAAGTTGGAAGCTCCGGGGTTACTCAAGTTTATTGCCTATTGTGTTTCCACAACAGTCGTTTTACTGGTGATGTATGAATTTCTAGTGCGCTACACCTTTGTAGGGACATTGCTGAATGGTAAACGGACCCGAGAAGCTACAACCGCCTAGATATCTTTTTCGTTTCATTGTGCTGATAGAGCCAATGCGTTAGTTTGTGGCTTCCTTTAACCTTGGATAAGACACGTTATCACGATTTGGATGCCTTACGTTCCTGCGCAATGTTGCTAGGAATTGTAATTCATGGGCTTTTATCCTTTATGCCAATCCCTTTGCCGATGGTGCCTCAGGATATCAACCAAAACCCCGAAATTTACGGATATATTTTTAATTTCATCCATGGGTTTCGAATGCAGCTCTTTTTTCTGATTAGCGGGTTCTTCACAGCCATGCTATGGCGCAAACAAGGCTTGCGAAGTCTTCTCAAGCACCGCGCCAAACGCATTCTTTTTCCACTAATCATTTTCGCGCCGATGACCGGTATACTTATGATTGCTGTGATGCTGAACTATGCGGAATTTCCCGTCAGTGGAGTAGCCGTGGACAAGTTCTCGGAGCTAACGAGTCACCCCTTCGGATTTCTAATTGTCGGAATAGTGTTTCCTGTGACCGGTCATCTGTGGTTTTTGTATTACTTAATTTGGTTAATCCTTGGCTTTGTCGCTGTCGTAAAACTCAATGAAAAATTAAAAGTTCAGCCCATTTCCACAACAATTACTCATAATCCGTGGCTTTGGTTAATTCCAATTACCTTTTTTGCGCAGTTACTTAATGGCCTTGGTGGAATAGGAATGGGTGTGGATGTCATAGGTCCGGATACTTTTGGCGGACTAATACCTTGGCCGCCACAGCTTATTTACTACGGAGTTTTTTTCGGTTTTGGTGCACTTTGTTACCGTCGGGGAGGGCTGGGTCAGATAAATTTTTTTCGGTGGCAGACCTGTTTTATTTTCTCTATTCCGGCATTGCTGCTTGCGATGCATTGGATCGTGCTACGTAATGCATCTTTTAAGGCTGGCTGGGATGGAAACCAGTTGGAAATTATCTGGTACCATTTCCTGACCAACCTGTTTCAGGTTTTTTATGTTTGGCTAATGATTTTTGGTTTCATCAATTTTTTTAAGGTATTCTTTTCCGAGGAAAACAAACGAGTGCGTTATCTATCGGACGCTTCCTATTGGATTTATATCATGCATATGCCTCTGATAGTGATACTTCAATTTTGGGTGAGTAAATGGCCTTACCCAAGTATAGTGAAATTTCTCTTTATCTGTATTTTGGCGGTTGGGTTTCTTCTGGTGATCTATGAGTATGCCATTCGTTACACTTGGGTTGGCACCATGCTCAATGGAAAGCGTGTCCGGGTACCTTCAGAAGCCTAGTTTACTTGCTTCCCAACTCTCTAAGCGGCAACCTCTTGCTTATGCATCGATGTCTTTTAAGTACTTTGCTTTTGCCATTAATTATTCTGGCTGCAGATAAAAAGAAACCTGAGTTTGGGCCTCTGCTTTCGTTAGAGCAGATTTATGAAAAAAACGAATTTAATTCCAAGGGATATTCAATGAAATGGCTGAATCCAGGCCAGGGTTATGTTCGGGCGGAAAAATCGAAAGAGACCAAGGATGCACAGGATATTGTCCAATATAATCCGGCCACCGGGAGAAAGAACATTTTGGTAATGGCCAAAACTCTGATTCCAAAGGGTGAAAAGAAGCCCTTAAAATTGAACAGTTACACTTTTACTGAGGATCTCTCTAAGGTTCTTATTTTTACTAATACTAGGCGTGTATGGCGTCGTAATACTCGGGGGGATTATTGGGTGCTCAATCGCGATAACGGTCAGTTAAAGAAACTCGGGGGGGACGCTGAGGAATCCACCTTGATGTTTGCAAAGTTTTCACCGGCAAATAGTAATCACGTGGCATATGTGCGCGAAAAAAATATTTATGTGGAGGATTTAGGATCAGGCCAGATTCGTGTTTTAACCAATCGGGAGAGTGATACGGTAATTAATGGGACTTTTGATTGGGTTTACGAGGAGGAGTTGGGTTTACGAGATGGTTATCGGTGGAGTCCGGACGGTAAGGCGATTGCCTACTGGCAGCTTGACGAAGAGGGTGTTCCGGAGATGAATATGCTCAATAATGTATCAGGTTATTACCCTAAACTCATTACTTTTCGTTATCCTAAAACAGGAGAAACCAACGCGATCGGGCGAGTGGGGGTGGTTCAGCTGGAAGACGGACAAACAACTTGGATGAAGGTGCCTGGAGATCCTCGCAATCATTATATTGCTCGTATGGATTGGGCGGATAATTCGAGTCAACTGCTATTGCAACAGTTAAACCGTTTGCAGAATCAGAACAAAGTGATGCTGGCAGAGGTACGTAGCGGAAAGGTGAAAACAGCCTACACTGATGAGGATCAGGCTTGGATCGAAGTGCGCTTCGGATTTACCCAGTGGATTGAGAAAGGAAAACAGTTTACATACGTGAGCGAGCGAGAAGGTTGGCGTCAGCTTTATTTTGTCTCGCGCGAGGGCACAAAAGCCCGCAAGGTTACTGAGGGTAAATACGATATTATCCGCGTGCTTAAATTGGATGAAGTTTCCCAACTCTTGTACTTTATCGCTTCACCTGATAATGCAACGGAGCGGTATCTATAT
>CEWJ01275614.1_pt1 | contig 11273 bp, 16 predicted proteins | sample 350291 | NCBI WGS metagenome assembly CEWJ01 (sample SAMEA2622923, study PRJEB7988) | marine metagenome | isolation source: saline water (ENVO:00002010), including | reverse complement strand
TTATGAGACTGTTCAATTTTTAGACAGATTGAAAGACTTAGGTTTCAATAGTGCTTTTCAATCTGGTTTATCCATTGCAATAAGTGATATCCACATTCCTCATTTAAAAGATAACATTATTGATAGAGCGCAAGGAGAAATATCAGATATCAAAAACAAATTTGATAGGCAAATATTAACTGAAGGTGAGAGGTATAATAAAGTTATAGATGTATGGACGCATGCTACTAATGAGGTTGCGCAGGAGATGTTTTCAGAGCTTGAACATGATAATCAAGGCTTCAATTCATTATATATGATGGCAGATTCAGGAGCTAGAGGAAGTCAAGATCAGATTAAACAGCTAGCTGGAATGAGAGGCTTGATGGCTAAACCAAAGAAAAGTTTAGTTGGTTCGGCAGGCGAAATTATTGAAAATCCAATCAAATCTAATTTCAAAGAAGGTTTGTCTGCATTTGAATACTTTATATCTACGCATGGAGCACGTAAAGGACTTGCTGATACAGCATTAAAAACAGCTGATGCCGGATATTTAACTAGAAGATTAGTTGATGTTGCTCAAGATGTAACAATAACATCTGATGATTGCAAAACAATTCAAGGTGTCATTATGCAAGATATCAAAGAGGGTGAAAACATTATTGAGCCACTATATGATAGAATTGTTGGCAGATATGTTGTTGATGATGTAGTGGATCCGATTGATGGTAAAATATTCATTAAATCAAATGAACTTGTTTCTCAATCTATTGCTCAAGAAATAGAAAAGTCAAGCGTTAGGCAAATGAAAGTTAGATCTGTTTTAACATGTGAAGCAGATGTTGGAATTTGTGTTAAGTGCTATGGAGTTAATCTAGCGACAACAAATTTAGCTAAGCATGGAGATGCTGTCGGGATCATGGCTGCACAATCAATTGGTGAGCCAGGCACTCAGCTTACTTTGAGAACATTTCACATTGGTGGAACTGCATCTAGAATTGTTGAATCTTCTCACATGGAAGCTAAAATGGATGGACAAATAAGATTTTCCGAAAAACTTCAACTTTTAGAAGTTAAAGAGAAAAAAACAAAAAATACTATTGCAGTTTCCAGAAATGGTAAATTAGAATTACTTGATAAAAACGGTATCCATATTACAGGTTGGACAATACCTTATGGTGCGAAAGTTTTAGTTAAGGATAAAGAAAAAGTTTCTAAAGGTGATGTTTTGTTTTCTTGGGATCCTTATACAGATGTTATCTTGGCTAGAACATCAGGTAAAGTTTTATTCAAAGATATGATTAAGGGTGAAACATTTGTTGAAGAGGCAGTTGAAGGTGGCAAAAAAATGATTCTTGTGACCGAATCGAAAGATAGAAATTTGAGCCCTCATTTAGAAATTGAAACTAAAAAAGGTAACGAAACAGAATTAGTAACAAGTATTCTTCCAGTTAAAGCGAATGTTATTGTAAGAGAAGGCGAGAATGTAAAAGCAGGACAGATTTTGGTAAAAATACCAAAAGATGCTGGAAAAACTAGAGATATTACAGGTGGTTTGCCTAGGATTGCTGAACTTTTTGAAGCAAGAAATCCATCTAATCCTGCAGTAATAACTGAAATTGATGGAAGCATAAAATATGGAAAGACAAAAAGGGGTGTTAAAGAAATCCATGTAATGGGAAAATCAGAAGAGAAAGTTTATAAAATCCCTTATGGTAAACATGTGCTTGTACATGATAAAGATCATGTTTTTGCTGGTGATAGATTGTGTGAGGGTTCAGTATCACCTCAAGATATTCTTAAGATTAGGGGTTCATATCGAGCGCAAGAATATCTTGTTGAATCAATTCAAGAGGTTTATAGATTGCAGCAAGTATCAATTAATGATAAACATATTGAAGTAATCGTAAGACAAATGATGCATAAAGTAGCTATTGAGGATTCTGGAGATTCTAAATTTTTACCGGGAGACAGAGTAAATAGGTTTGTTCTTAAAAATGAGAATAATGATGTATTAACAAAAGCTGTAGTTACTGATGCTGGAGACTCTGAATATGAAGTAGATGATGTAGTTTTCAAAACTAATATTCAGGAAACAAACAAAGAATTAAAAGAAAAGAAATTAAAAACAATCAAAACAAGAAAAGCAGAACCAGCAACTTTTAAACCGCTTCTTCTTGGAATAACTAGAGCTTCATTGAACACAGAAAGTTTTATCTCTGCTGCATCATTCCAGGAGACAACTAGAGTCTTAACTGATGCTGCAATTGAAGGAAAAACAGATACTCTAAGAGGCTTAAAAGAAAATGTAATTATTGGTAGATTAATACCTGCAGGAACTGGCTCAGCTCATGCTAAAACTATTTTAGCTTCAAACCCTAATATTATAGAAAAAACTGAAGTAGCTGAGGATGAAAAATTAGAGAAAATTGAAACTGAAGAGTAAATTTCTATATTTAATTTTTGTTTATTAACAAACAACAAATAGCTAATACAAAAAAAAGGTTTGTATTAAAATAAAAGCTTCGTATTTTTCGTGGCTATAATGGAGATGATATGCCGACAATTAATCAGTTAGTAAAAAAAGGCAGAAAAAAAATAGGTAAAAAAAACAAGGTCCCTGCTTTGATGGAGTGTCCACAGAGAAGAGGAGTTTGTACTAGGGTGTATACTACCACTCCAAAAAAACCTAATTCTGCTTTGAGAAAAGTTGCGAGAGTTAAACTTTCAAATGGTTTTGAAGTTACAGCTTACATACCAGGAGAGGGTCATAATATTCAAGAACATTCAATAGTTTTAATTGAAGGTGGTAGAGTGAAAGATTTACCTGGTGTTAGATATCACGTTGTAAGAGGAGTGCTAGATCCAGCAGGTGTTGAAGGAAGAAGAACTAGTCGTTCAAGATATGGAACAAAAAAACCTAAGGAATAATATTTAATGAGAAGAAGAAGACCAGAAAGAAGAGAAATTTTACCTGATCCTGTTTTTAATGATTTGATTGTTACTAAATTTGTCAACAATCTAATGACTTCTGGAAAAAAAAGTGTTTCGGAGAAAATTTTCTACAAAAGTTTGGATATAATTAAATCTAAAACTAAAGAGGAAGATGGTTTATCTATTTTCAAAAAGGCGTTAGAAAACGTTGCTCCTGTTCTTGAGGTCAAATCTAAAAGAATTGGAGGAGCGACCTATCAAGTCCCTGTTGAAATTTCCAAAAACAGAAAAATGGCTTTAGCAATGAGGTGGATTATACAGTACTCAAAATCAAGAAAAGGTTTAACAATGGCAGATAGGCTTGCTGCAGAATTAATAGCAGCTTCAAATAATGAAGGTTCATCTATAAAGAAAAAGGAAGATACACATAAAATGGCTGAAGCAAACAAAGCTTTTGCACATTTTGGGTAATTTAATATGGAAAATAAAAAAGTTTCATTAAATAATGTAAGAAATATTGGTATAATGGCTCACATTGATGCGGGGAAAACTACTACAACTGAGAGAATATTATATTACACCGGAAGACTTCACAAGCTAGGTGAGGTGCATGATGGCGCTGCAACCATGGATTGGATGGAGCAGGAAAAAGAGCGAGGCATTACTATAACATCTGCTGCAACAACATGCTTTTGGGAAGATCATAGAATTAATATAATAGATACTCCAGGACACGTAGATTTTACGATGGAAGTTGAAAGATCACTTAGGGTTCTTGATGGTGCTGTTGCATGTTTTTGTGCTGTGGGAGGTGTAGAACCACAATCTGAAACAGTATGGAATCAAGCTGACAGATACAATGTACCAAGAATTGCATTTGTAAATAAAATGGATAGAACTGGCGCAGATTATTATAATGTAATTGATATGATGAAAGAAAGATTTGGAGCAAATCCCGTTCCACTAAATATTCCAATTGGAGATGGTGCTACATATAAAGGTATTGTTGACTTAGTGGATATGAAGGCAATTATTTATGCAGAAGATGATGGAACAAATTTTGACACAGTAGAGATACCTGCAGATATGAAAGAAATTTCAGAAAAATGGAGAGAGCATCTTTTGGAAGAAGTTGCTTCTAATGATGAGTCTCTTATGGAAAAATATTTAGAAGGCCAGGATATTAATGTAACAGAACTTAAAAAAGCAATTAGAACATCTTGTATTAGTGGTGATATCATACCAATGCTTTGTGGTTCTGCATTTAAGAATAAGGGTGTGCAAAGTTTATTAGACTCAGTCATTGATTTTTTACCTTCTCCAATTGACGTTGGGGCTATTAAAGGTTTTGATGTTGATGATAGTGAAAAAAGCTTAAAAAGAGAACCCAATAATGACGTTCCTTTTTCTGCATTAGCATTCAAAATTATGACCGATCCATTTGTTGGAAGATTAACTTTTTTCAGAGTTTATTCTGGTTCTGTTTCAACGGGCGACTTCATCTATAATCCAACATCTAGAAAAAAAGAAAGAGTTGGAAGATTAATGCTAATGCATTCAAGAAAAACTGAAGAAAGAAAAACAGTAGAAGCTGGCGAAATAGCAGCTATGGTTGGTCTTAAAGATACTAAAACTGGTCATACTTTATGTGATTTGAAAGATCAAATAATTCTTGAATCTATGGAGTTTCCTGATCCAGTTATTTCAGTTGCTGTAGAACCTGCATCCAAACAGGATCAAGAAAACTTAACAGTTGCTTTAAGCAAGTTAGCTGAAGAAGATCCTACATTTAACGTTAAAAGTGATGAAGATTCTGGAGAAACAATTATCTCAGGTATGGGTGAATTACATTTAGATATAATTTGTGACCGTTTGAAAAGAGAATTTAAAGTTAATGTAAATGTTGGTGCTCCTCAAGTAGCTTATAAAGAATCTATAACCCAACCTGTTAAACATGAAACAAAATTTGTTAAACAGTCTGGTGGTAGAGGACAATACGCTCATGTAGTTATTGAAATTGAACCAAATGAAATCGGCGCTGGCTATGATTTTGAAGATCTGATCACAGGAGGTAAAATCCCTAAAATTTATATTAATTCTGTAAATGCTGGTATTAAAGAAGCTATGCAAACTGGTGTATTAGCTGGATTTCCTCTAGAAGATATGAAAGTAAGGCTAGTTGATGGTTCAACACATGATGTTGATTCTAATGAAATGGCATTTAAAATTGCTGGTTCTATGGCATTCAAAGAAGCTGCAAAAAAAGCTTCTCCGATTTTACTAGAGCCAAGAATGTCTTTAGAAGTTGTTGTTCCAGAAGAATATTTTGGTTCTGTTTCCGGCGATGTTACTTCTAGACGTGGCAATATAAAAGGAATGGACAGAAAAGGTAATGCACAAATAATTAAATCTGAGGTCCCTTTATCTGGTATGTTTGGTTATGCTACAGATCTTAGATCAATGACTCAAGGAAGAGCGCTGTTTACATTACAATTTGCAAACTATCAACCTGCACCTAAATCAGTATCAGAAGAGATACTTGCTAAACATTCAGGTCAATCATTGGGGCAACAATAAATGAATAAAATTAGAATAAGATTAAAGGCTTATGATCACGTTTTACTTGATAAATCTTCAGAAAAGATTGTACAAACTGCAAAGGAAACTGGTGCTTTGGTTTTAGGTCCTATACCTATACCAACAAAGAAATCCATTTATACTGTTAACAGATCAGTTCATGTTGATAAAAAATCTAGAGAGCAATTTCAGGTCAAAATTCACATAAGAATTATTGATTTACTTAATTCATCAACAAAAACTGTTGATTCTTTAATGAAACTTGATTTACCTGCTGGTGTTGATATAGAATTAAAAACATAAAGATTATGAATGATAAAGAAAAAAATATAAATGAAAAAGAGCTTGAAACTTCATCTAAAAACATAGAAAAAGTTGATAATAAAGATGATGTTAATGATAGCGTTGATAACCAAAAAACAGATATCACTATAGATGAATCTAATTCATCTGAGAATATTCATGAAGATAACCATATTGATGAAGATAATTCTGAATCAAAAGATAATGTAAACATGTACGCTGAATTTTTAATTGGGAAAAAAGTTGGTATGACATCTATCTATGATAGTGATGGAGAACAGTTTCCTGCTACAATTATTGAAGCGGGTCCATGTTTTGTGTCTCAAATTAAATCTTTTGAAAATGATGGTTATACGGCGGTCCAAATTGGCTTTGTAAAAGATATGAAAGCAAACAAACCTAGAACTAATCATTTCAACAAAAGTGGTATCGAACCTCTCAAACATTTATCTGAGTTTAGAGTAAGTGATAGCAAAAATTTCAACTTAGGTGAAGAGCTTAATGTAAATGTTTTTAATGAAGGTGATATTGTCAAAATTTCTGGAACTTCAAAAGGTAAAGGCTTTGCTGGAGTAATGAAAAGGCATGGATTTGGAGGTGGTCGTGCATCTCATGGTAAAAATAGCGTAATGAGGAAACCTGGTTCGGTTGGAGCTGGTGCAGATCCATCAAGAATTTGGAAAGGTAAAAAGATGCCAGGAAGATATGGTGGCACAAGAGTAACTTCAAAGGGTCTCGAAATTTTAAAAATAGATAAAGAAAACAATTTGTTATTTGTAAAAGGTTCAGTTCCAGGCGCAAATAACGGCTTGTTAACAATTAGTAGGTAAAAAATGAAACTTGATGTATATAGTATTAAAGGAAAAAAGCTTTCAAAAACTGTAAAGCTCGATAAAAATGTTTTTGGTATTGAGCCTAATGAGCACTGTATATATCTTGCTGTTAAATCAGAGCTTGCTGCAAAACGTCAAGGAACATCAAAATCAAAAGGCAAATCTGAAGTAAGTGGTACAGGAGCAAAACCTTTCAAACAGAAGGGTACAGGTAGAGCAAGAGTTGGTAGATTAAGAAACCCCTCTAGAGTGCACGGAGGAACAGCATTTGGTCCAGCACCAAGGTCTTACAATATAAAGATTAACAAAAAAGTTAGGAAAATAGCAAGACTTAGCGCCTTATCATTAAAATTTTCAACCGATAGTATTAAAGTTTTAGATAAAATGGTTTTTGATGACATAAAAACAAAAAATGTATTATCAATTATTAAATCTTTAGAAGTAGCAAAAGAAAAAGTTACATTTTTAACAAAAGAAACTGATAATAATTTTTTTATGAGTTGCAGAAATATTAAAAATATAAATTTGGTTCGTGTTCAGGATGTGTCAACACATCAGTTAATGAACTCCAATGTGATTGTTCTAGATGAACCGAGTGTAGATTACTTTAACAATTTAAATAATAATTAATTATGAATTTTACAGATATTATAATAAAACCTTTATTAAGTGAAAAAGCTAACAAACTTTCTTCCATGAAAAGTCAATACGTTTTTGAAGTTTTAAAATCATCAAACAAGCTTCAAATTAAAGATGCAATTGAGAAAAAGTTTGATGTCAAAGTTGATAAAGTTAGAACAATCAATTACAAAGGTAAAATGAAAAATACAAGCGTAAGAAGTAATGGGAGAGTTCTTAGGACAAGCGGATTTAGGTCTAATTGGAAAAAAGCAATCATTACTCTACAAGAAGGAGATAAAATAGATATTATTGGAGGTGAAATCTAATGGCTACTAAAAGATTAAAACCAGATACACCTTCTCGTAGGTTTAATGTTGTTCCCACATTTGAAGAGATTACAACAAATAAACCAGAGAGAAAATTAACAGTTGCCCTTAAAAAAACAGGTGGTAGAAATCATCATGGAAAGATTACATCTCGCAGAAGAGGTGGTGGCCACAAAAAAAGATATAGAATTATTGATTTTAAAAGAAACAAATTTGATGTTATAGGGACTGTTTTATCAATAGAGTATGACCCAAACAGATCATCTAGAATTGCTTTAGTGCAGTACGAAGACTCTGAAAAAAGATATATAATTTCACCTGATGGTATTAAAGTAGGTCAAAAAATCTTATCTTCTAATAATAAAGCTATTGATTTTGAAGTTGGAAATTCTATGTTAATGAAATTTATTCCAGATGGAATGTTAATTCATAATATTGAGCTAAAACCTGGTAAAGGTGCTCAAATGGCAAGAAGTGCAGGATGTTATGCTAGAATTATGGCTAAAGATGGCGGTATGATTACTTTAAAACTTCCATCCGGTGAAATGAGAATGGTTTCTCAGGAATGTTCTGCAACAATTGGTATTGTTGGAAATAAGAAACATGAAAATTCAACAATTGGTAAAGCAGGTAAATCTAGATGGTTAGGTAGGAGACCTAAAGTTAGAGGTGTGGCTATGAATCCGGTAGATCATCCACATGGTGGTGGAGAAGGAAGAACTTCTGGTGGTGGACACCCAACATCTCCTTGGGGTACTCCAGCAAAAGGTTACAAAACAAGAAAGAAAAATAATATATCTAATAGGTATATTGTTAAAAGGAGAAAATAGATATGCCAAGATCCTTAAAAAAAGGTCCTTATATAGATCCTAAGCTTGAAATTAAAGCTAGAAAAGCCCAAGAATCATCTAGCAAAGAAATTATTAAAACTTGGTCAAGAAGATCAACTATTTCTCCAGAATTCGTCGGCCTAACTTTTGCTGTTCATAATGGAAATAAATTTATTCCAGTATATGTAACAGAAAATATGGTTGGTCACAAACTTGGTGAATTTTCACCTACAAGAATGTTCAGAGGGCATTCAGGAGACAGAAAGAAGTAATATGGATGCAGTTGCAAAAAAAAGGTTTATAAGACAATCTCCTTACAAAATTAGATTTGTTTTAAAAACTATTAAAGGTATGAATGTAAATGATGCTATAAATAAGCTATCCTTGACAAACAAGAAAGCTTCTACATATATAAAAGAGGTTTTAAAAGCTTCAATTTCAAATATGCTTAATAAAAATGCATCTTCAGATTCTGATAATTTATTTGTAAAAACAGCTTTTGTTGATGAAGGTCCAGTTATGAAAAGATTTAGACCAGCAGCTATGGGAAGAGCTACTGGTATTAGAAAAAGAACTAGTCATCTTACAATAATTATAAGCGATAAGGAGTAAGTGTGGGACAAAAAGTAAATCCAATTGGTTTAAGACTTGGTATAAATAGAGGTTGGGACTCAATATGGTTCGATGAGAAAAAATTCGCAGATAGAATCAACGAAGATATATTAATCAGACGTTATCTAGAAAACCGATTTAGTGGCGCAAGTTTATCAAAAATTACAATTAGTCGAAAACCTTCAAAAACACTAGTTACTATTTCTACTGCTCGGCCAGGTTTAGTTATTGGAAAAGGTGGATCTGAAGTTGAGCTTGTTAAGAAAGGTTTATCAAAATTACTCGGTTATAAAGTACAAGTCAATGTCGATGAAATTAAAAGACCTGGAATTATCGCTCAGTTAGTTGGTCAAAATATAGCTCAGCAACTCGAAAAGAAAGTTAATTACAGAAGAGCAGTTAAAAAATCTATACAAACTTCTATGAGTATGGGAGCTGAGGGTATTAGAATATGTGTTTCTGGAAGACTTAATGGTGCTGAAATCGCTAGATCAGAAACTTTCAGAGATGGAAGAGTTCCTCTACATACTTTAAGGGCAGATATTGATTATGCTTTGGTAGAAGCCAATACAACATATGGTATAATTGGTATAAAAGTTTGGATATTTAAAGGCGAAATAAGAAAGAAAAGATAGATTATGTTAGCTCCAAGAAAAATAAAATTTAGAAAACCTCAAAAAGGTAGAATGACAGGTGTAGCAAAAGGTGGTGATTACGTATCTTTTGGCACTTATGGGTTAAAAGCATTAGAATCTGGTTGGATAACTAGTAGACAGATCGAAGCTGTAAGAATAACAATATCTAGAAGAGTTAGAAAAGTTGGTAAGATGTGGATTCGTATATTTCCACATAAATCTATAACTAAGAAACCCGCAGAAACTAGAATGGGTAAAGGAAAAGGTTCTCCTGAATATTGGGTTGCAGTAGTTAAGCCTGGAAGAATTTTATTTGAATTAGACGGTTTAGATGAAGAAACTGCAAAAGAAACGTTTAAACAATGCGGCTACAAGTTGCCTATCAAAACAAAAATGGTCTCAAGAAGAGGAGTGTCTTAAATGTCTTTAAAAGAGCTCAAAAAGATGAGTAAAAATCAGTTGGAATCTAAATTAAAAGATTATGAAGAAGCTCTAATGAATCATAGATTTCAAAAGGTATTACAACAATTAGAAAACCCCTTTTCAATAAGATTTACTAAAAGAAATATCGCTAGAATTAAAACATTATTAAAAGAAAATGATTTAGGATTAAGAAAGGCAGATAAATAATGTCTGAAAAAAGCACAAAAAGAGAATTAGTTGGATTAGCTTTATCTAATAAAATGGATAAGACTGCAGTCATAGAGGTAGAAAGACGTTATCCTCATCCTGTTTATAATAAGTTTATCGTAAGAAGCAAAAAGTACTACGCTCATGATATAGAAAATGCTTGTAAAGTAGGCGATACAGTTAGAATTCAGGAGCATAAACCTACAAGCAAACTTAAGAGATGGATTGTTTTAAATATTGAAAAGAAAGCACAATAGAAAATGATACAACAAGAAACTAGATTAACAGTTGCTGACAACTCTGGTGCTAAAGAAGTTCTCTGCATTAAAGTACTCGGTGGTTCAAGAAAAAAATATGCAAAACTTGGCGATTTAATCGTTGTAACAGTAAAAAAAGCTATTCCAGGTGGTGTTGTTAAAAAAGGTGAAGTAACCAAGGCTGTTATAGTAAGGACAAGAAAAGAACTTAGAAGAAAAGATGGTTCATATATTAGGTTTGATGATAATGCTGCAGTATTAATCAATAATCAAAAAGAGCCTCAAGGTACTAGAGTTTTTGGTCCCGTCGCAAGAGAATTAAGAGAAAAGAAATTTATGAAAATTTTATCATTAGCTCCAGAGGTTATATAATGAAAATTAGAAAAGGTGATTTGGTAAAGGTAATTTCAGGTTCATATTCTGGAAAAGAAGGTAGAGTCCTGAAGGTTATTAATGATCGTAATAGATTGATTGTTGAAGGTATAAATATGTTAAAAAAGCATATGAGACCAAATCAAGAGAATCAACAGGGTGCAATTGTAGAGAAAGAAGGCTCAATTCACGTTTCAAACGTTATGATAATTTCTAATGGTAAACCCACGAAAGTTGGTTACAAATTATCTAAAAATGGAAATAAAGTTAGATTTTCAAAGAAAACAAATAAAGATATAGATTAAGGAAATAATGTCAAGTTATAAACCTAGATTACTAGAAAATTACAATAATGAGATTAAAC
>CEWJ01049889.1_pt1 | contig 11345 bp, 13 predicted proteins | sample 350291 | NCBI WGS metagenome assembly CEWJ01 (sample SAMEA2622923, study PRJEB7988) | marine metagenome | isolation source: saline water (ENVO:00002010), including | reverse complement strand
CAGCATTCTTTGCTGAGATAAGGTGGACATATCCTTCATCACCCACCAGTAGTACAGTCCCACCATCTGGCGCCACTGCTGCAGTGGAAATTCCAACATCATACCCCGCGACTGATGATTCGAGTGATAAATCGACTTGCTTATTCTCTGCTAGAACTACTGGGAGCATCAGAATAAGTACCATGAACACCGGTAAAAGGTAGTTAACTCGCACAATCCTTCCACAAAGTGCTCAATCAAAATATTTCTCTTCAACCTTTTTTTGACGGTGAGCCTTATGTTCGATGGTGTTTTGGGTGTGCTCATGGAGAAATTCTCAGTAAAGCGTGGCCTGATTAAACAGATTGGTGGAAATGCAGGACTTGCAAAATTAGCAACACAATATTTTGACAACGTAAACGCTAATTCAGCAGGCGAATTTACTGCTTCGTTTGGAATTTTAACGAAAGTTTCTGGAAAATTTGACAATGATGGAAAGTTATCAGTCGATGTTGAACAATTGAAAGGGGAAGCATTGGGTGAATTCTTAAGCGCTGAAGGAGGAAGAGAACAGGCAATGGAATCTAGAAAACGTTGGTCTGGCTTTCTAGATCAAGCCACCGGATACAACGGAAAACAAAGAGGAGACAAAGCCAAAGAGGAAGCCAAGAAATTCTCCAAAGCAAAGTCTGCAATTAAAATGGCTCACAAATCAATGGAAATGAGCACCAAATTGACTGAGGAAATCAAAGAAAAGGCTTTGACAATGATTGCTGAACTTGAAGCATTAATCGAAAACGGCGATGCTCCATCAGAAGGCAAAGTCAAGAAACTCAACGATTTGTTTTGAGGTGAGCCAATGGATATTGAACAAATGTTGATTCAATATCAGGAAAAATGCCCAAGATTGGGCGAATTAAGTCAAGATCAAAAGGCTAGAGTCCACAAAATAATTGGTTCCGTGGAAGAAACTGTCGGTCTAAATTACTTGGTTGACTGTATCGCTGATGGGGTCAGTGCTGGAGGAGATGGAGTATTGAGGTGTTATGTTGGTTTTGAACCCTCAGGAAAAGCCCACATCGGTTGGAAGGTTCTGTCTTTACAACTAAAGAGAATGCTCGATGCAGAGGTAAATGTACTTATTTTCCTCGCTGATTGGCATGCGTGGATCAATGATAAATTCAATGGCAATATGGAACACATTCAAACCACTGCAAAGTACATGGAAGATACTTTCAGAGCATTACTTGATTATCCTCCAGAAGGAGATGGCCCTGGTCAATTAAGGTTTTTTTATGCCTCTGAACTTATGGATAGTGGAGATTACTGGGCGAGAGTTCTCAGATGTTCAAAAGGTGCGACTTTAGCGATGGTAAGAAAAACGTTTACGATAATGGGTCGAGATGAAGCTTCATCCGACCATGATTTGTCTAAATTCTTCTACCCTGCAATGCAAGCGAGTGATATATTTGAGCTTAAAATGGATATTGCGATAGGCGGAATGGATCAAAGGAAAGCCCACATGTTCATGCGTGATGTGGCGGGGAAGTATGGTTGGGAAAAAGCCACATGTTTGCATACACCAATTATTTCATCGTTAAAATCTAGCGGTTCAAGAATGGAAAGTTTTGATCATAAAATGAGCAAATCCGACCCCGGAGGTGCGATACTAATTCACGACGACCCCAAGCGACTGAGGAAAAAAATGCAGAAGCATGCTTATCTCAATTCCAATGACGAAAATTCCCCGATATATGAATTAGCAGAACACGTAATTTTGCCTGAGTTCGGGGAAATAATTGTCACTCCAAATCCAAAATTCGGAGAACCTTCAACATGGACTAGCTTAGAGGAATTTAGGCAGGCTGTGATGGACGGAACTCTTCACCCGTTGGATGCAAAATTCGGTATTGCAGATGGTATTTCAAGGGGGTTAGAAACTGTGGCGAAGCATTTTGATGAAAACCCAGAATTACTGGAACAAGTAAATCATTTAGTAAACAATTAGTAGAATCGCAGTTGATGCTGTTTTGCACTAAAAAATCAATACAAATGTTCATGAATCGAATACCCTAGGAGCGTGTATTGGTGATACTATGGTTAACATTGCAGTACTAGTCAAACAAGTTCCAGATACTAACTCAAAAATTCAGATTTCCGGTGACAGAGTTGATTTGTCTACCGTCAAAATGGATATCAGTCCATACGATGAGTTTGCCGTTGAAAATGCGCTTAAACACAAAGAATCTGATGGTGGAACTGTCACTGCAATAACCGTCGGCCCTGCGGGCGCAGACAAGGTATTGAAAGGCGTTAAGGCACTTGGTGTGGATAATATCATCCGACTCGATAGCGACGATTATATGGATTCGAATGGGCTTCAAACAGTCCTAGCGCAAGAGATTTCATCCGGCGGCTATGATGTGGTTTATTGTGGTAAATCAGCAGCCGATACAGGTGCTGGCTCAACCGGACCAGGAGTGGCTGAAAAACTCGGATGGGGGTCCGTCTCAAACATAACTGAAATTACCTTTGATGGTGGGCTTACCGTAACATCTCCGTGTGAAGGAGGGAACGCAATAATTGCGGTTACACTTCCTGCTGTGGTGAGTTGCGATAAAGGATCGACGAAAGTAAGAAAATCTAACGTCAAGGGAATAATGATGGCTAAAAGAGCACAGGTTGATGTCAAATCGGTTACTACTCCAGCGCCCTCTGTATCAATTGTTTCCCATGTCATGCCTCCAGCAAAACCCGCTGGTAAGAAATTCGAGGGTGGAGAATCCGCTCAAACAGTAGCACAGCTGCTTCGAGACGAAGCAAACATAATTTGAGGTGAAAAAATGTCAGATACAATAGTAATAGCAGAATTGTCAAAAGGAAAAATTAGTCAGACTACAAACGAGTTGGTGACAGCGGCAAATCAATTAGGATCAAGCTGTACTATCGTTGTGCCATGTGCAGATTCGTCTGTGGCCAACGATGCAACTAATATTTCGGGCGTCGCCAAAGTAATCGCCGCAAAATCGGACGTATTTTCGAACTATGACGCTGCAGCTTGGGCTGAAGCTATAGATGCGGTTGCTCCTTCTGGAATAATAGTCACTTCCGCATCAGCACAATCAAAAGACTTGGCGGCAAGAATTGCCGCAAGACGCTCTATATCAGTAATTCAAGATGTTATATCAATCGATGGTACAACACTGTCTACGCCAATCTACTCGGGTAAAGTGATACAAAATATGTCATTGAATGGAGATGCAGTAATTAGTATTAGAGCAAATGTATTCACTCCATCAGAAAACAGTGGAAGCAGTGATATGCAAGTAATCGACACAAGCGGTAATGTATCAACTGCCGTCAAAGAAATGGTACAGCGTGCTTCTGAAAGACTCGATGTTTCAGAAGCAAATATCATAATTTCTGGTGGACGAGGAATGGGCACGCCGGCTAACTTTACCCATTTAGAAGAAATCGCAGACAAATTAGGGGCTGCTGTAGGAGCATCCAGAGCCGCAGTTGATACATGGAGTGAGATACCACATTCAATGCAGGTAGGACAGACTGGAAAAACTGTTAATCCAAATCTATACATTGCAGTGGGGATTTCAGGAGCAATCCAACATCTTGCAGGAATGCGCTCTTCGAAATATATCGTAGCAATTAACAAGGATGCAGACGCACCAATTTTCCAGCATGCAGACTATGGAATTGTTGCAACATGGGAAGAGGCGCTTCCTGTATTGAGCAGTTCATTATCTGGTTTACTCAATTAAGACGAATTAATTGAAGCGGCCGAATAGAGCACTATTAGAACCAACATACGGATTGGAAACCCTCTCCACACCTATGGTTGTTTTTGGACCATGGCCTGGATGAACCACAGTGTCGTCATCTAAGGGCCATAATTTGGTGATCACTGAATTAACTAGAACATTAATATCGCCACCACTGTTTGGTAAATCTGTTCTCCCAACTGAACCAGCAAATAATGTGTCTCCAGCGAATAATTGGCTAGGACCATCATCAACATCCAATAATATACAACAGCCACCTAGTGTGTGTCCGGGAGTATGCATAATCCTGAACTTTAGGGTGCCGAGTTGTAAAACCATCTCATCATGTAGTAACTTGTCAGCAACTGCTGGCTCTGGTAATTCGAACCCCCACCTCATAGCAGATTGCTTTACCAAGCTTTGTAGAAAGAAATCATCCTCATGTAAGTACCAACTAACATCATATTCCTCAAGCAAGTATGGTATCTCTCCTGAGTGGTCGAAATGAGCATGAGTATTAACAAGAGCAACTACCTTTCTAGCCGGAATTCCTCGCTGTGTCATTTCTCCGAAGTTTTCCGGCCCGTTAGACCAGTCTGGACCGACTCCTTCGAATCCATTAATCCAGGAGATAATTCTATTAGATTCAGAACCCCCATCAATAATTACTGTATCACCACTCGATAGGTCAGTAACGACAGAACATCTCATTGCTAATGCTCCAACAACGAATGATTCAATCCATAAGTCACTATGTTTCAATTTAAATCACCTCTACTTGGATCGTGTCAGACGTTGAATTACCCTCATCGTCGGTTATTCTAAGTTCGAAACGATACTTGCCTTTGTTTAATTTCGCTCGGAATTTTGGTAAATCTGATACTTCTTTTCCTGATTCATCGATCCAAGAATAACTCACGATGCGATTTTTATCCCCCTTTGTATCATTGCTATCGAGTACAATTATTGAGGATTCATCCGCTCCAGAATCGTATATCCGATCCTCCCCCGCATTGGCAATTGGCATGTTTTTGGTTGGTAATTCTTCAGCTAAATCTTGTAAGATCACATCGGTCAAAATGTCATCCTGAGGATTTGATAGTGGTTCATTATCCTCTTCCAATGCTGACAAAATTTGATTCAAATTATCGCCAGCAGAATTACTTGTTGCTTCTGAATTGAGCAATAATGACTCAAATTTATCGTCCGTAGAATAAATATCGTCAACAGACATAGTTCCTACTTCCCCAATTAATTCAAACCATTCGGTCAACTCAGACTTATCTTTTTCAATCAATTCTCTAGATATATCTATTACACCTATTGGTTCAATATTAGTGAAATCATTTTGATCATCTCCCGCAAAATAAAATGCTTGGTTAGCTAGAGAATAAGCTGAAAATTGTACCATGCCTTGGTGTTCCACCATCCAATTTCTGTTATCGTCTGTTATGCCGTGTAGGTAAAACCACGACCCTGCGATTATGCTGTTCTCTGATGCTATTAAGGTCTGAATTGGATATTTGCAGTGAAAAATAATGTCTGAAAGTTGATATCCAGATGGTGCTTTTGATTCAAGCATATGAATACTGCCATCATCAAAACCCAGATATGTACCTTTTGTTGAACATGAAATATTTGTTAATCTACTTTTTATCTCGTCGCGCATCATTACTTGGTTATCCACTAGGTTCCATACCTCTATTTCCAGTGCTTCCTCATCTCCGGGAACCAAAGCATATCCTTCCCTACCGATAATCAATTGACCAAATATATCAGTTCCTACCGCCGTAATCGCTTCACCAACTTCTCCTCTAGCCGGTCTGCTCCAAATTATGTTTTTGCCATCGAAGCAATGTACTGTTCCGTCTTCTTGCACAATAATTAATCCAGAATCAACTGATAAGAGCTTAATAATTGAAGTAAATTGTAGATTATCGTCTATAATCTTGCCCGCATAATCAACTGTGACTAATCGGCCTAAATTATCTACAACTGCGATAAATTCATGATACATCTCAACCAATGACACACCTCCTGGTATTTCACATTCCCAAATCAATTCGAGAATCCGATCATAACATTTTATCCCAAAGTTATCATCACCAAAATATAACTTGTCATCTCTAAAGAACATACCTTGAGCATTTCCTTCTATAGAGGTTTGCTTCGGTTCCAAGTCGTCGATTGAAAGATTTAGCAAACCAAGCTTTTCTGACCATGAAAATGCTCTACCATCCTTGGAAAGTGCAATGCCGGTAACCGTGCTCTGGGGAGTAAAGGCGACTCTCACCTCACGAGTAAGCATATTATTACCGCATGGTTAAACATGATTAAGTTCACTATTCAATGATTAATTTACGAAGTTTATCTAGATTATCAAATCAGAACTTACTAACCCTACTTGGTGAAGAAAATAATCGAATGTGGTTTTTAATGGTTGATATTGAAGTACTCATTTGACGCTGTCAAATCATAATCAATTTGAGTCATTGTGTATGTCAAGGATCTGCTCATCATCATCAAAGTGAGATTTTGCTTCGTCATTACGTTGTTCGTGCAGTTTTGCTAAATACTCCTCAGAAACGTCACCAGTCACATAAAATCCGTCGAAACAGCTCGAATCAAACTTTATGTCATTTGAATTTGCATTGTGGGTAGATTTGACTAAATCTTCGAGAGTTTGATAGAATAACCTGTCCGACTTAATGTGTTGATTTATTTCTTCAATCGTCCTGTCATTTGCGACAAATTCAGAGGTTGCTGGCATATCAATTCCGTATACGTTTGGATATCTTACTGGAGGAGCAGCAGATGCAAAATATACCTTTGATGCACCGGATTCTCGAGCCATCTCAATTATTTGTTTACTTGTTGTACCTCTTACTATCGAATCATCAACAAGAAGCACGTTCTTGCCTTTAAATTCATTCTCTATGGTGTTTAATTTACGTCTTACCGACTTTTCTCTAAGTGCCTGTCCGGGCATTATGAAGGTTCTTCCTACATACCGATTCTTGACAAATCCTTCCCGGTATGGAACTCCTAGCGAATTAGCCATTTGTAATGCGGCAATTCTACCTGAATCTGGGATTGGAATTACTGCATCTATATCATGGTCAGGCCACTCTTGAATTATTCTTTCTGCTAACATTTTTCCCTGATTCAATCTTGCTTCGTAAACCGATATCCCATCAATTACTGAATCCGGTCTAGCAAAATATACATATTCAAAAATACAAGGATTTCGGCTAGTTTCTTCAGCACAAATTCGAGAAAATAAATGGCCGCTAGAAGAGATAAAGATTGCTTCGCCAGGCATTACATCTCTTTCTATCTCAAAACCCAAAGCTGTGATGGCTACCGATTCACTACCAACAATCCATTCAGTACCATCTTCCGATTCTCGCTTACCAAAAATCAGAGGTCTGATTCCATTGGGATCTCGGAAGGCAAGTAAACCATATCCTGATATCATTGAAACGCAAGCATATCCGCCCTTTACATGATTATTCAGTGCAGAAATTGCATTGAATACTGTTTCAATATCCAAATGAGGTTCGCCCCCAATGGACAAGTCAGAGGAATATTTAGTCAATTCAACTGCAAGAATATTGAGCAATAACTCTGAGTCACTCTGTGTGTTCATATGTCTAAAGTACTTATCACGAAGGATTGACTTAAGTTCATCAGCATTTGTAAGATTACCGTTGTGAGCAATTGAAAGTCCGTATGGCGAATTAACGTAGAATGGTTGTGATTCAGCCTTTGAAGAGGTACCTGCTGTCGGATATCTTACATGTCCTATTCCAATATGACCTTGCAGCCTCTGCATGTGACGTGTGTAAAATATGTTGGGGACTAAGCCATTTGATTTTCTTAACCTGAATTGACCCTCAAATTCGGTCATTATCCCGGCCGCATCTTGACCTCGGTGTTGTAGAACGGTCAGTCCATCGTAAATCAATTGATTAACGTGGTAACCCTTCTTACCGACAACGCCAATTATCCCGCACACAATTCCACCACGATTCAGTTAGCAAATGATTGTTTGCTACACAAGTGACCATCAAATCGTTCGCTGAATCAAGCTTTTGGGCGATGAGTTTTCTTCGACCAACCAAACTTTCTCATCTTTGCTGTTGCTCCATAGCCGCATGATGCGCACACGCGCTTTTGCTTGTGGTATGCATTTCTTCCGCACCTACGACATCGAATGTGTGTAGTCTTTTGGCGGCGGCCCATAGACGGTGTACCCTTTGACATTAACTCACCTCAGCGTCTTGGCCACCTACCAATACTTTATGAAATAAACGGAGGCTATTTACTCCTCTTCCACAAGCAGGTAAGATTTAGATATTTTTGATGGGGAATGAGTAATTACTGAAAATAATATTCCGAGTGTAATCAGGAGTGATAGAGATAACGCTGTAATAGAAACAATTGTATGCGCTATATTGTAGACTAATTGAGCCCTCACAGAACCATTTTCTTCTAACAACATTGGCCCCTGATTTATGAAAAATATTGTCGCTAAAACACCAACAAGAACAGCGATAACCATAGCAAAAATTGGCGCCAATGGACGATTTCTTGATTCTCCGTAAAAGAACATATTTCCTAAGAGAACCGTTGATGCTAGAATAAATGCTGTCAATGCAGAATTAGCAACTCGCGGATTGAGTTCTTCGATTCCAAAGTTTGGAATTGAATCATTTAGCGAATAATCTAGAGCGGCAACTAAGATTATCGGAAAGGCAAGACCAATTGCAACTACCTTACTACTGACCTTTCTTCCATCTTTGGGCATTCACTCCTCCCCTCCAATGTTTTCTTTGATGATTCTAGAAACTCTCGAAAGCTCTTCCTCTGTCGGGGCAGGAATAGATTTAGGCTTAGGCAGGCTCTTTTCATAAACAAAAATTACCGATGCGAAAGAAAATATTGCCAAAATTGATCCGATTGCTATGCCGATTATGTCTGCTATGGACAGCCAGACATATTTTCTAAACTCAGTAGATTCGATATTTGAGGAATCGAAATTCATTGCGCAGAGTAAGAACAAAATTGAAAATAAAGACATCCCGAATAGATATTTTGATTCTTTGTCACGTGAATCCCCATATACTATCATAGCCAAACCGGCGGCCATTGAAATCGATGATAGAGACAACAGGAAATTTGGTAGAAAAATTAGCCAATATGGATTTAATTCACCAGAACTTAACGTTGGAGTAATTTCCCACCAATGCATCAGAGACAGCCAAAGAATTCCCAAAGCAAACAATATTGCACCAAAGTTTCTATCACTGGATGGAAGTCGTCCTACCGGAACGTTACCAGAATATGCAACTTTGAAAAGACCAACTAACATTAAGATTGATGGACCGAGAATAAAGCCGAATAAATGACCAACTGCGCTTGAAGGAGAATCCGGGACCGTCCATGGACTGGACAAAACAAAGCCCAGTCCGATCAATGACGAAATAATTCCTAATCTCGCCCCAAAGGTAGAGGATTTGCTTTGAGAAAACCAAACACCCAATGGGATAACAGCAAGTGGCAACCAAAATAGGAGCGCCGCTTCGAGGATTTCATCCATGACCTCTGGAGGAGCAGCGGATTAATTACTTCATCCCTAAATTTGAGGTTCAGTTGTCTGTTTTCATATATAGTCACATACGGAGTTTCTAAATACCCGACCTTAGTGGGACGAATGCTCAAGGTGGTACCATGGTGAAAATGCCTCGTCAAATAAAGCGCTACAGCCCCTCGGCTGGCAAGCATACCATGCACACAGTAGAGCGCGTTAAGAAAAAGCGAGCCTCTGAACTTAAATGGGGTCAAAGGAGATTTCGTAAGGTTATGGCAGGTTACAGAGGTTTCCCTCGTCCAAAGCCGGATGGTAGGGAAAAGCCGACCAAAAGAGTCAACATTCTATTCAGATGCACAGAAACTGGTAAAGCACACTATGCGCCGTGCCAGAGAGCTAAGAAGTTTGAATTAGTCGACAAATGAGGTGATTAATTGTCTGGGAATTTTATGAAAGTATCATGCAAAGACTGTGGCTCTGAATCCCTAATATTTTCTAGAGCGACTACAGTTATCGCATGCACAGTATGTGGAGCCACACTCACATCACCATCCGGTGGAAAAGCAAAACTTGTCGGCTGTAAAATGGTCGAAGTAATGGAATGAGGAGGCTGAGCCTCCATGAGCGACCGAGTAAATACGCCCGAAGAAGGCGAACTAGTTGTTGTCACTGTAAAGAATGTCAAGCAAAATGGTGTTTACGTTGATTTCGATGAGTATCCCGGAATTGAGGGGTTCATATTCATTGGCGAGATTGCCAGTGGTTGGGTCAAGAATATCCGGACATTTGTTCGCGATGGTCAAAGACTGATTTGTAAAGTAATGCGTACCAAGAAAGATGGCTCTTCACTTGAGCTATCATTGAAGTCTGTTTCAGAGGAGCGCAGAAGAGATAGACTACAGGAATGGAAAAATGAGCAGCGTTCTATTCAACTATTGAAAGTGTTAGGCGAAAAAGTTGGATGGGATGATAACAAAAGAGAGTCAATGAGTGAGGATTTAGTTTCAGCGTTTGGAACTCTATATGCATCATTTGAAGAGGCTGCAATGAATGAAACCTCAATTGTCGATGCGGGTTTTGACGGCGAATGGATAAAGGAGTTCACAGAAATTGCGATCGAAAACATAATTCCACCGTTTGTTGAAATTAAAGGTAATTTGAATCTGTCAATTAATGTTGAGAATGGCGTTGAAGTAATCAAGGATGCACTTGCATCTGCTGAGAATTACACATCCGATAAGGATGAAGTATCCGTGATGTGTTTTTACAACGGAGCCCCTGAATATAGAATCGTACTTAAAGCACCAGACTTCAAAACTGCTGAAGACTTATGGATTGAAGTTTCCAATGTCATTGTAAGTAAAATGGAAGAATATGGTGGACAAGCAACTTGCTTTAGAGAATAGTACCGACTTAATCATAAACAATAACTACCACGCCGATACATGGCAAGGCAGCTCTTACAACAATGTGTCCAGTGTAAAGCGTGGACACTACTCCGAGACTGTCCTCATTGTGATGGCACAGCAAATGCTGCCGCGCCAATGAAATGGTCTCCAGAAGATCAAAGAGCGAGTATCCGTCGGAAAATGTACAATATTGAGTCAGAAGATTGGTTAAATTCACTGCCGGAACTAGAAAAAATTTCAGAAACCCGTAAAAACAGGTCAGAAGAAGAGTGACGGAGCCTTTTCATTAGTATTGAAATCGAATTTTTTGTTTGATTTCAATGTCAAACATTATACTGCTTATTGAATGATTTAGCGACTATGAGTCTACTGATTGAGTGGCGAGATGGCCATGAAAATCTACTGGGTGCTAGAATTTGTTTGTTTTCATTGCCTGGTGTGGGCAACATAGGAAAAGCTGGAATTGATGCACTGAACTCTACAAATGATGCGATTGAGATTGCTAGATTACACCACACAGCGTTGCCACCACTGGCAACCTTAGATGAAGATGGTTTGTTATCTCCACCACATTTATCGATTAAGGGT
>CEWJ01013565.1_pt1 | contig 11345 bp, 10 predicted proteins | sample 350291 | NCBI WGS metagenome assembly CEWJ01 (sample SAMEA2622923, study PRJEB7988) | marine metagenome | isolation source: saline water (ENVO:00002010), including | reverse complement strand
TCACAGGAGCGACTGGCAGGATCTGATGTCTTCTTTGTTGGGGGTTTTTCTAGATTATTTGAAGGCAACATATCACATAAATCTCTCGCCAGTTGAATCGCAGCCTCGTCATCGTCAGCCGTGAAATGTGATACTCCTGACCGACTTCCGTGGGTCATCGCACCGCCAAGTTCCTCAAAAGATACCACTTCATTGGTTACAGTTTTGATAACTTCTGGGCCTGTAATGAACATATGTGCAGTCTGGTCAACCATTATGACAAAATCCGTAATTGCTGGTGAATAAACGGCTCCTCCAGCACATGGCCCCATGATTACCGAAATTTGTGGTACGACTCCAGAAGCCCTGACATTTCTAAAAAATATCTCAGCATAACTGCCGAGTGAAGCAACGCCTTCTTGGATTCTAGCACCACCGCTATCATTTAGGCCAATAACGGGTTTTCCTGTTTTCAGAGCCATATCAAGAACCTTGCATATTTTCAGTCCATGCATTTCTCCTAGAGAGCCACCGTATACGGTAAAATCTTGAGCAAAGGCGAATACTTCTCGTCCGTTGATACAACCATGTCCAGTGACAACACCGTCACCAGGTATGACATTTTTATCCATATCAAAATCTCTACACCGATGTTCAACTAGAGCGTCAATTTCTTGAAACGTTCCATCGTCAAGTAGAATTTCTAACCGTTCGCGAGCGGTTAGTTTACCTCTATTGTGTTGGGCATCGACGCGATTTTGACCGCCTCCTGCCTCACTTTGTGCCTTCCTATTTCGAAGGTCTCGAAGTCTTTCCTCGGTATTAGGCATGGCTTCCCCACAATAATGTGCGTCGAGGCCGCCTTTATTGATTACCATAATATTAGCAGTTGAATCGCATTCATTGGTTGATAATCCTATTGCGGAGTGAATATGTATGGGTTTTCTTGATAGGTGGGGAACTGTTAGACTACTCATGGGCAGTAATCTTAGAATAGTCATCGCAAAGCCTGGTCTGGATGGCCATGATCGCGGTGCAAAAGTTGTTGCACGAACACTACGGGATGCCGGCCATGAGGTAATTTATACCGGACTAAGACGTACTGCAAAGCAAATCGTCGAAACGGTTAGGGATGAAGATGCAAGATTTTTGGGTCTGTCATCGCTGTCAGGGGCTCACAACCATTTGTTTCCCCGGGTTTGCGAGTTATTGATTGAGGAAGGTCTATCTGACGTGATTGTATTTGGCGGTGGAATAATTCCAGAAGATGATAGACCAGCCCTTTTTTCCAGCGGAATAAAAGCAATATTTGGGCCTGGAACCCCAACTACTGAGATTCTTGATTTTATTGATACTGCATCAAGTATGGATGATGTTGGTGTTGGTGCTAAAACTGACTGGCATTGGCAATCAACTGCTTGAGGTGAAATATTGAATCTAGAATTGATTAATGACGCCATTAATGGTGACAGAAGGTCATTGGCTAGAACCCTAAGCGGTATTGAGAATGGCTCGATAAGTATCGAGCAAGTTAAACAGAGTGTCAGCGTCAATAATGACACTGAGAGCTCCAATTGGCGATCATTGGCAATAACCGGCGCCCCCGGGGTTGGCAAATCATGTTTGATTGACAAATTGTTGAGTATTTGGGCAGGGTCCGGATTGAAGATTGCATTGTTAGCAATCGACCCCTCATCTCCTCGCACTGGCGGAGCGCTACTGGGTGATAGAGTAAGAATATCTTCGATTGATGATGATGCTTTGAAAGAGAACATATACATTAGATCAATTGCGACTAGAAAATCCTCTGGTAATGTTCCATTAATAGTGGCTGATATGATTGAATTTCTTCATATTACTGGTTGGGAAAGGGTCATAATCGAGACGGTTGGTTCAGGGCAGTCAGAAGTTAGATGCGCGGCAATTGCAGACCGAATCGTTGTCGTTGAAGGTCCAGCTCGCGGTGACGGCGTTCAAGCCGAAAAAGCTGGGTTACTCGAATTAGCCGATGCAGTTATTGTCAACAAATCAGATTTAAGTGGAGCAGAGAAACATGCCGAAGAACTGTTGGAATCTTTCGAGTTAGGATTAGGTGACACACCCCCTGTGTTGTTGACTTCAGCGCTAAATGAGACTGGAATCATAGAAGCAGCAAGTGTATTACTGGATTTACCAGACTCTGGGCGGTCAGTAAGAGCCAGATGGCGTGAAAGATTACTTGCGCACTATGAGCGCAAAATACTCGAGTCTCCAGATTTGGACAAAATTTTATCTTCACTGGCGATAGGTTCAATTTCTATCGATGAAGCCATTAGAACACTAGGTGGACAATAAAATGAGTGAACAAGTGGAACTGACTAATCCAGTTGATTTATCAGTTGGTGGCATGAGTGGACACATCTTCAGGAGAATTTTCCACCTTGGAATGTTTATCATCCCTGTCTTATATTTCGAATATGGTGAAGCGGTTGCTGATAAGGTCGGCTTGACACTAGATGAGGTTGTTGCATCATTCATCCTCGCTGCGGTTATTGGTGAAATGATTCGCTTGAAACTAGGGTTCACAGTTTTCGGACAACGAGAGTATGAATCAAAACAGGTATCAGCTCTTGCATGGGGTGCTCTCGCTATTGGTCTTGTATTGTTAATCACTCCAACCAAAGAGTACGCTTACCCACTGATATTCTCATTAACATTCGGTGATCCTTTCATGGGTGAATTACGCAGAAAAGGTATGGAATCAAACAATGTCATTTTGGCGGCGTGCGTATTCCTGCTTGGTATTTGGCTGGCGTGTTGGTATTTGTTTGGAACACCTGTGTTGGTTTGTTTGATTGTGGCTCCAATCGCTGTGTTGGCGGAAACACCAAGATTACGCTACATAGATGATAATGCTACGATGTTACTAATCCCACTAGCAGCAGTTGTAACATTGGAACCGTTCTTTAATGTAATGTAGTCTTTCAATATGTTAAAATGCGGAGTTGTTTAGGGTAGTTTGAGCAGCATGTATGATAGTGATGGCAATAACTCTGCGCCACCTCAAGGGGCGTATTATTTTGTATTCTTCTTGTCAATAGTCCTGCTTGGCGTTGCAATGTTTGCCTACCCGCTTTGGTAGCGTTAGGGAATAAAGCGATTCTTCAAATAAACAATCGTATACCTTGGTTTATGTGCGGTATTTCTGGGATGTTTGGGTCACCAGACACCTCAGTGGTACAGCGCATGGTGGAAATACTAACCCACCGTGGTCCGGATGGTAATGGCCTATGGTCCGATTCAAAGATTTCGTTGGGACACAATCGATTATCTATAGTTGACCTGTTGGGCAGCAGTCAGCCAATTATTGGAAATAATGGTGCCGTATTGATTGTCAATGGAGAAATATATAATCACCTTGAGTTGAGATCCGTATTGAATTACAACTGGAAAACAGCAGGCGATTCGGAAGTAATCTTAGGTCTTCATGACAACTTCATCAAAACAGGAGGCACGGATAATCACACACAATGGATTTCAAGGCTCAACGGTATGTTCAGTTTTGCTCTTTGGGATGCAAATCGTGGTGAGTTGATTCTAGCGAGGGATCCGCTAGGCATCAAGCCTTTAGTGCGCAGCGAAATAGATGGATGTTTGCTGTTTTCAAGCGAGATTAAGGCTTTTCACGCCCACGAAGCTTACCGACCAAAATTTGACGAAACCTCGCTAGCACTGCGCCTGTCTTGGGAATATTCGCTAGATTCCTCAACCTTGATTGAAGGCGTTCATCAGGTAAGGCCGGGCACTGTTGAAATATGGAAGTTAGATGCAGAATCAAAACCATACCTTTCATCTGTATCAAATTACGAGCGTCAAAAAATCATTCCAGATGAAACCTGGAATCCGCAAATTGATAGTGAAACGCTACTAGAATCATTCACTGTTAGTGTGCAAGAGAGGCTGATGGCAGATGTTCCCGTTGGTATTGTTCTTTCTGGCGGGCTTGATTCGTCTTTGGTTGCAGCAGTTGCTAGTGAAGCCGCAGATCGTGAAGGTAAACCAGTCCCTGCTTGTTGGACAGTGGCGGAAAGCGAAGATAATCCAGACTGGATTGCGGCAGAAAATGTTGCTGCCTCACTTGACCTAGTGCATCACAAAACAATAATGTCAGAAGATTCGTTCGTCAAAGACATTCCAAAGCTATCATGGTATGGCGAGGATCTGGATGTTTCAGTGTTATTTTTTCAACCATTATTTCAACAGATGAGACAACACGTCAAGGTAGGCCTATGTGGTCAAGGAGCAGATGAAATTCATGCTGGATATCCACGTTACAAATCACTACCTGAACACAGAAAGTTAGTTCTAGATAGGCTGAGTTCAATTGACCAAGCGGTCACATCGCAGATTATAGAAAAGCGGTTGCCTGTTGATAGTTGCTGGTACTCGAGTAGTTTACATCCTGATGACTATACCAGTGATTTAGATAAAATGTTGAATTTTGAATTGGAACGCGGACAGCTCAGTAATTTTCAACTCAGACTTGTTGACAGACACTCTATGGCGCATTCATTGGAAGTCAGGGTGCCATTTTTGGGGCAAAGTCATCGTCAACAATCTTATCGCTTGCCAACTAATTGGCGACTGCCAAGTAATGGTCTTGAAAAAGCAGCCTTGCGTAGTGCAGCGCGATTAACTGCGCTCCCTAGGGAAATAACCGACCGACCTAAACTACCAGCCGGTACTGCAACATCACCAAACCAATTGAAATCTTTTTTGTCTGATTATTCTCAATTCTCAAAGTTATTAGCCAAAAAATATGATAAATACACTAAGGTGTTAAGCCAGCAACCGGATATGGCCCTTGGCTTAGGATTGTTCGAAGCACTACATATAATAGAACCACATCACAGTCGAAGCAACTATTCTATAGAATCTTTAGTCGAGGAGGTGTTGTATTGAATCTTAATGATTTTAATGATTTACTCGAGTCTAAAAGGCAAGAAATCACAGACTGGATGAACCTAAAGCGCTCTGAAATACCAATCCCGATATATGGTAGTGTGGATGTCAGAGATGCCGGTTGGAAAATCGCTGTAGTCGATGCCAACCATTTCCCAGCCGGTTTCAACAATGTTGCCAGTGAAGATGAAAAACATCTCGCAGCCTTACTAAAAAACCACATCAAACGTAGAGATGAGAGTTGTAGTTGGGTCCATCTTTACCCAGAATCTCATACTAGAAATGCTGCATATGTGGAAAATTTAACCACGCTTCAGCGTCTAATCGAAAGAGCCGGATTTCGTTGCACAGTCGGATCTCCGGAATTGGCTGAACATGGCTCAATTGATGGTTTATCGGGACCATTAAAATTAGACGTCGTCGAGTTACGCGAGATTAATGGTGAACAGAATATTGTTATCGATGGGTCTAGCCCAGACTTGATACTGCTGAACAACGACTTGACAGAGGGCATTGTTCCGGGTTTGGGTACTGGTAGAGTCTCTCCGCCCCCAGTTATGGGGTGGCACAGTAGGAAGAAGTCACATCATTATGAGGCCTTGAGTGAATATGTTGAAGAGATTGCGGAAATGCTGGGTGTTGAATCTTGGAATTTAATCACCGATTGGTTTGTTTCAAAAGATAAATGTCTAGATAGAGAGTCATGTAGAATTGAGCTTGCTGCCGAAGTCGATGAGTTCATCAGCAAAATAAAACAAAAATATACCGAGATTGGGATTGATAGAGAACCAGTGGTTTTCATTAAGAACGACAGCGGAACTTATGGTTTGGGAATTCTATCAGTCAAGAGCGGCAAGGAACTTCTTTCATTATCAAATCGGAAAATGAACAAATTGATGTATTCAAAAGGCGGGGTCGATGTAGAGAATTTCCTCATCCAAGAGGGGGTTCCAACTAGGCTCAAGACAAATAACGATGGCCCGGTTGAACCTGTAGTATACTTGGTAGACGGACAAGCAGCATCTTGGTTTTATCGTGTCAATGAAAAGAAAAGTGACATTGAAAACCTAAACTCACCAAGTTCCACGTTTGAAAGTTATTCCGAAGTTGGTCATCTTTACGGTGAGAATGCTCATAGCTGGCATGCCTTAGTTGCGGAATTATCGATGTTGGCGATGGGTAAAGAATTTTCAAATTATGGCAACTGATTACGATGCAAAGCAATATCACCAAGCCTTTGGTGGAATAGATATGAGCCGGACATGGCTATACACTCTCACCATATTGGTCGGGCTGTGGTTTTCCGGTACGGCGTGTGGCGGTCTATTTCCCGATCACTTGGCCGAATGGCCGGTGAACATTTGGTGTTGGGGGGTCTTTGCATACATTTACAAATCAACCAACAGAAAAGAGAGAATTGAGATGTTAACAGTACTTGCATTTGCCACGCCAATGGAATTATTGTTTAGCGAGGTGTGGAAAATATACGAGTACAAAAGGGGCTTAATGCCAATATTTGTCCCAGCCGGACATTACTTCTTGTTTGATTTGGGTAGAATAATGGCTAGTAAGTTCGATGTAAGAATGGCGATGCCACTGCTTGTACCTTTCATTCCCATGGTGGCGTTTGGTGTTTGGCATGGCACGGACACCTCAGCAATTTTCCTGCTTGTTATGGTGATTTTGTTCACCAAATTCGGACCGCAACCTTGTTTGTATGCATCGATGGCTTGGGCGGCATTAGTTATGGAAATTGTCGGTACCCAATTAGATAATTGGCAATGGGCCAGCGAAGTGCCGTGGACCGGTTTGACTGCTTGGAATCCACCATTACTGGTCGGAGCATTCTATTGTTTAGGCGATTTATTGGTTAACATGACAGTCGTTAGGTTTGAAGAGAAGGCACCCGTGGGGTTAACCAGATGACGTCTGCGGATGAGTTAAAGAAGCGTAGGGAAAAAGAAGCCCTGCGAATCAGAACTTCGCTTAATCGTCAGCGTAGCGTACAACATTCTAACACTAAAGGTGGAGAAAATACTGTCGCCTTTGTTGAAGAGCGATTGTGTATAGGCTGTGATCAGTGCGACATAGTCTGTGATGACAAGGCCATAGAGTTATACAAAGCCGATATGAGAAGTCCGTTAATGAATGTAGAATCTAACCGGAAAGCGAGAATAATTAGAGATGATTGTACTGGTTGCAGGCTTTGTGTATTAGCTTGCCCAACCGACGCAATTTCAATGATAGATAGGTGATGTAATTGAGCAGCAAGAGCAAAGCGAAAAATGATGCTCAACGGTTTGGTGGTGAATTTGGTCCATATCGAAAGCCAGGGACGACCGGTGTTCCTCTATCAACATTCAAGACACTGGTTTGGACATCGAACATCGGTGGATTACTGCTTGTTGTGATAGCATTGGAAATGCTATTTGTTCGGCAAATGTTTTTTTGGGGTCTCATGGCTATATTGGGAGGAGTGGCTGTTGCCTTGTTCCCTTCCAACTATGAGATAGTTGGTATGAGTGATGATGCAGAAATATCTCAAAAAATGAGCATCAAAAAGAAGGCGAAATAATCAGGCTTCGGTTACTATGACCGGAGTAGATTCTTGACCAATATTCTGCTTCTTTTCATTAATCTGTTGGGCGAGGAAGGAAACAACATCTAGAATTTTGATATCGGCATATCTTTCATCACCTTCAAACTTCAAACATTCAAAGTGAGAAACACACTTTGGACATGATGTGAGCATTGTATCTGCGCCAGTAGATTTGATTTCTTCCATTCTAGCGACACGTAGCGCTCGAGCGTTCTCATTACAGGACATCATGCTTGAGACACCACAACACATTGCATCTTCGCCGCTGTGTTCCATCTCAACAATGCTTACACCCTCAACAGATTGGATTAGTTCTCTGGGTTCTTCATAGATGCCCATTTGCCTGCCTAATCTACATGGGTCATGATAGGTAACTGTTGTCTCCTCTTCGACTTTTAGGCTCATATCAAAACCTTGCTCAATTAAGAACTCAGTAGTGTGCATGACCTTGACATCCTCTAATTCATAGTCTCTAGCAAATGTCCGGAAACATTCAGCACAAGATGAAACTAAAGTGTCGATTCCAGATTGTTGAATCTTCTTTTGGTTGTATGCCTTTAGTTTGTCAAATACTTCGGTTAACCCTTGCCACTTCTGGTCATGGCCGCAGCACTTCAAGAAGTCTCGGCCGAGGTATGATACGTCGACTCCTATTTCATCAAAGATGGTAAACGCTGAGGTGGTTGCATCGCCTAGATTCATCTCTCCCTCATTGACATGTGAGAAAACCATCTCTTGATCGAGATAGTCAACACAACCTGGGTAATACCCGACATTAGACTCAATTGGATAATCTTCGACAGCGATGAAGTCTCCATCAGCCTCTTCCTCCGCTTCTGCGGCTAATACTGCTTGGAGCACTGTGTGCGGTATCTCCGCTTGTGGGCCGCCAACAATTAGTCCTCGCCTAATGTCTACGTATGAGTCATAATCCACCAATTGTGGACATGCGTTGGTACAAGCAGTACAGGTCAAACAGGAATACAATGGTACCCCATCATCCTCATTGTTCCAAGAATTGTATATGATGTTTAATTTATCGCCACCATTGAAAAGTCGGACAGGACAAGCATCATCACACAAATCGCATCCATAACACTTGTTCATTTCGAACTCATATCCACGGGCCATCGATCTTAACAGAATAAATACCATAGCACCAAATGTTAGACATGGAATGAACATTGCATAAATCAACTTAGCATCCAGACTCTTTGGGTTCATGTGATAGCTTGGATTACTGACTTCACTATAGCTAGTACCTCCAAGCATCATTTCAGCATTATTGCTTAGATTAACCGTTTTACCCTCAAGTGATGCAGGAGCGGAACTACTCCAAACAAGCAGTGGTTGGAACGCTGCAATTTCTAAACTGATTTCTTTCATCATGGTATCGTTTAGCGCTAATGGTCCGGTAATGTCGACATCTAGTTCGTAAGTGTAGATTCCGACAGGTAAATCTAGGGAGTCTCCAGCACAGTTGGTGAACTGTGAGACCACTTTGTTGTTAGAGTTGTACAGAGTCATTGTGCTGCTAATCATTGTCTCGGTCTTGACATCATTGATTTTTCTTTCTTCAGCACGGTGTTCGCAAGCAATATCGGTGGTTATTTTGCTTACTGATTCGTGATGCCCATCTGGGAATAGCGCTGGATCTTCAGTGATGGTGAACGTACCCGATGAAGACCAAGTGTCCTGATAAGTGAGCACAGTAGAGTCTTGAGCTGCGTTTATTGAGTTTTCAGGGTCTTGATGGCCATTGGCATCAGCGAAGTCTATTATCACCTGTTGTCCGGGTTGATAAATAACCCAATCAAGCCATGCAGCGGTCGGAACGATTCCATCATCGGACCAACCGAATTCATCAGTGAATTCGTTCGTGTCGTGAACGTGTATGTCAACGGGTTGCGTTCTCATGGATTCAAGTTCTTCATAATCGGCAATTGTACCTAGTCCCTTTGCGCCCCAGAATCCTTTGTCATAGACATCCCAAGTCGCCACTGTAGCGGCAGTTGAGAGTATTAACGCACCAACAAGTATCTGTTTGGCGTGGCCAGGAGTAAAGGCAGAGCCCCATGCTTTGGTTAGAATCATCCGCGCCCCGAAGTAGATACAAATCCATAAGAAAACTCCCGTCATTAGCCATGGTAAGGCGTTGAAAGCTTCCGCTAACCATGGTTCCCTCACCCCACAAAGCAAGTCTCCATGACTGTCTAATTTACAATAATCCGACCTATTTTTGTGATATAGCTCAAGGAAGATATTGATCGAGAACACCGAAATAAACCAAATATGTGCTAGATAAACTGCACCAGCGGCGGCAAACCATGGATCTTCTACGGGTCGCTTTTCCCTACCACCTAAAAACGGTGGTAGAACTAGAATTCCTACAGGTATTCCAGTTAGAGCAGCACCCCACCACGCAGCATTCCAAGGGAATACTGGCTGACCAAAGATGTCGCCGACAAATCCCGTTGGTACGGTAAATTGGGGTAAATATTCACCCCACCTCAAATATCCATATGAGAATAGCACATACCAGTCAGGGAACACGAATCCAGCTTGGGCATACGGGTCTGCAGCACCATGAAGCGGGGGCGGAATAATCCATGCGTAGTAAAGCAATACCGCACCCATGAATGCAAAAATCAAAACATCTCTCAAAACTTCATGTGGCCAGAAACCATGGCCTAATCGGGTTCTCTTACGCTTCTCGCCAGTAGTTTGAAGCTTTTCCTTTTCATCCATGTAAGATGATGCGACTCTACCCAGATTTTCTACTAGTCCCATTTAATACCCCCAAATATCAATGCGGCTCCGCGATGCCTTGCACCCATACAATAAACAAGTGAACGATAATTAGTCCGGTGACGATTACAGGTAGGATGAACACATGGATGAAATACATTCTAGTTACAGTTCTTGGCGTAAGAGCAGATCCACCAAACAATAGTGTTGCTATTTGCTTGCCAACTAGTGGGCTGGAGTTTGCTAGATTGATTCCAATAACTGCAGCACCATAAGCTAGCGAATCCCACGGTAGTAGGTAGCCGGAGTATCCAAACACAATAGTCAAAGCCATTAGAGCAACACCAATTAGCCAGTTAAGTTCTCGAGGATTTCTGTACGCGCCAGTGAAGTAAACCCTACACATGTGCAAGAACACGCTGGCTACCATGAAGTGAGTGCCCCAATGATGCACTGCTCTAATGATATAGCCGAACGGCAACTCAGTCATGATGTATTGCATACTCAGGTACGCAGGTGAGGGTATTCCTTCGCCTCCAGGTACGTAGTAGATGCCCAAGACAGTCCCCGTCATGACCAGTATAATGAATGAGAGGAATGAAATTCCACCAAGGCAGTAGAGGGGGTACCAATACCAAATTATTCTCAACTTGTATTTCTCTGCGTGAGTCAAAGGCATCTGTCTGTGCATGTTGTAGTAGGCACCTTTTGACATGTTCCAATAATCTTGGATTCTAAATCTGGTATCTAGCCAAGAGAAAACCCATAGGAACGAACGCTCTGCGAAGCCCATTTTTCCGGTTGACTCAACGGCACGAAGAATTTCCCTGCGTGGCATCTCCTCGTTTTCTTTGCGCAGAGTAAACGCAACAAGAACTATGATGAAGGCAATGAAGAACCACAGAATCCAAAACATTGTTGTCATTTCTTCACCTCAATCACAATATGTATACCAATCCAAGTAGTCAGTAATGCCTTCAATGTTGTCACCATTCATCTGCACCGGGATAATCGGCAAACCCACAGGGGCTGGCCCACCAGATACTTTTATCCCGGCATAGTTAAATGTGGCGCCATT
>CEWJ01035038.1_pt1 | contig 11380 bp, 9 predicted proteins | sample 350291 | NCBI WGS metagenome assembly CEWJ01 (sample SAMEA2622923, study PRJEB7988) | marine metagenome | isolation source: saline water (ENVO:00002010), including | reverse complement strand
AAAGGCCCGTATGGAAAACATCAACAAAACGGGCCAAATAATGCTGGAAGCAGCTCCAATACGCGTTCTTGCCCGAGGATCATCCAAAATTAAATCTTGAATCACAATTCCCCAAAGCAAGACAAGAACCGGCATGCCAAGTCCAGAAAGAAGACTCGCATCACCCGCAAATGCATCTTTGAGGACAGGCCAAGCCAACCAAACTGCGCCGCTTAAGCAAAAGAGAGCACAGATGGTACTCAATCGTTCGATTCTTTGAATTCTGAGCAAGCGTTCGGCTTTAATCGCCTCATCCACATCGCCCCAGAGCATGATTGTACCAGAAACGGTTTTGATGATGAACCCACCGACTCTTTGCATACTGTTGGGCAACAATGTTCAAGGGTGTGCTTGGATGGTTGGCAACGAAGGGGACATGCCATGAAAGGACTCATCACGATGGACGATTTGACCAACGAAGACATATACAACATTCTGGCAGATGCTGAGCGGCTCCTTCCCGTTGCACGAGGAGAAACCTACCTACCTCTCCTGAAGGGGAAAATTCTCGGCAATCTCTTTTTCGAACCGAGCACACGTACGAGGATGTCGTTTGAAACAGCAATGAAGCGACTTGGTGGCGATGTTGTTAATCTGGGGGATGTCAAAACATCCTCTGTTGTCAAAGGCGAAACCTTGTTCGATACCATTCAAATGGTTGACGGTTACACAGATATCATCGCTATGCGACATCCGAGACAAGGTGCTGCACGATACGCACAAGATGCAGCGGACGTTCCTATTCTCAACGGCGGTGATGGAGCAGGTCACCACCCAACACAAACCATGCTCGACCTGTTTACCATCCAACAATCCCATGGCTCAATCGAAGGATTGACGGTAATTCTTGCAGGCGATCTTCGTTATGGACGAACCGTCCACAGCCTGTCTCACGCTCTTGCTCGATTTGGTTGTCGTTTGATTTTTGCATCCCCCGAGTTGTTGCGTATGCCAACAGAAATCGTCGAAGATTTGCGTCAACATGGTGCTGATGTCACAGAAACCGAAGACCTACTCGGCAACATCAACAAAGCAGACGTCGTGTACATGACCCGAATCCAAAAAGAACGATTCGCTGATGAAGATGAATATTCGAAGGTCGCTGGCGCTTACAAGTTGCATGCAAGGGACCTCGATAATGCAAAATCCGAGATGGTCATATTGCATCCACTACCTCGTGTCGATGAAATCCATCCCAGCGTTGATCAAACCCGTCATGCTCGTTATTTCGAGCAAGCGTTCAACGGCGTTGTTGCTCGAATGGCATTGCTTTGTCGATTGTTGGGCATCGAAGTTCCCGCTTCAATCGAAGGAGGTGATGCGTGATGGTAGGCGAACACAACATGCGTAGGGTTACAGCCATCAAAAACGGTACTGTAATCGACCACATACCGTCCGGTCAAGCGCTTAAAGTGCTTGAATTACTCAACCTCTCTGGAGATACATCGGTTCCCGTTTCCCTTGTTATGAACGTACCTTCCAAGAAGATGGGGGCAAAAGACATCATCAAAGTTGAGGATCGTGAATTAACCCAATCCGAACTCGATCGATTGGCTTTGGTAGCTCCAGACTCCAGCATTGCCATCATTCGAGCGTATTCAGTCGCTGAGAAATTGAACGTCAATCTCGGCGACGAGGTTCGAAACGTTGTCCGTTGCACATTCTCCAATTGCATCACCCAAAATCCTCGAGAGCCGTTGCCGCATCGACTACGAGTTGCGAAAACCGCACCGCTAACACTGCGTTGTCATTATTGCGAGCGTCCACAAGATTTGAACAAACTAATCCGTAATCTCATCTAAATCAACGTCGAGTAAATCACGCATATCGCATGCTTTGCATGTCGCTCCAGATGTTGGTGATCCACAGCGTTCACACGTTGTCGGGTGCGATTGAATCAGAGGAGCTCCTCTGCGTGCGACCTGTTTGATGTTGTCGGACATGCGGACAAGGCTGTGTCGCGTACCAGGAACATCTTGTTCCAGTTGAGCAACAATGTCACGATATCGCCATCGAAGTGCTCCTTGGGCATATGGGCATTCCTCATGATGGATTGGGAGTTGTTTGTGTAAAGCGAGGAGGTGAATTTCCTGCTCAGGTATCCACCGTAGAGGAACGATTCGCGGAGGTAGCCCATTTACTGGAGCGTCTGTATGAGGGGCGAGGCGGAGAGTTCGATCGATATCCCCATTGGTCATGTTCATTAAAACGGTTTGAGCCATGTCATCCAGATTGTGTCCAAGCGCAACGACATCGGCATTGACTTGTTTTGCAAGGGCATTGATGCCTTGTCGGCGAAATACGCCACAATACGAGCAAGGCATTGTGGACACCCGTTCTTTCGATTCTGAAATGACTGGAAGCCGTTTTACAACATCATCCATGTGTTTGAAATTGAGTTGTTTGTAGGTTGTGGTGATGAACTCGACACCGAGATCATCGCACAAATCAATTGCACACTGCAATGAGGGTGGACGATAGCCCTCTATACCTTCATCAACACAACCCGCAACGATGCGGACGTCTCTACGCATGCCAATCAAATCCACAAGAACCGTTAACAAGACTGCTGAGTCTTTACCCCCAGAGATTGCTACAAACACAGTCGTTGGTTTCGACTTGTCGAGGTGCAATTGCTTTCGTAACTCCTTTCCCACTTTCTTACGTATGGATTTCTCCAAATGATGTCCACACAAAATTCGGCCAGAATAGGCTTGTTCAACAACCGCATCCCTTCCGCACACATCGCAGACTGGTGCCTGAAATGGACTCTGGGTTGCCTCGGCCATGTCGATTGGTCACGTCACCTCCATTAAACGCCTCCGATTGATGATTTGAAAAGATAAAAATTTCAATTCAATTTTTGAAAATTCAATTGGATAATTTCCAAATATTTTCCCCGTTTTGACCGGGGAATGCGCGGAAAAGTATGCCGTGTTGTTCCACCGCGTTCGCCGTTTTGGAAATTTGCAGTTGGATTTTTACTTTAGGTTGCCAAATCCCCCTACGGGGGAAGAGTTTCGGGAAAGTTCTTGAATGCCACGCTGTTGTCAAACGCTTTGGGCTGGCATGTCGGAGAGGTTGTTTTCTCAACTTTGCGGACTTAACGGTGCAAACCACGTCCGATTAATCGATCAATTTGGCAGTGTTCTCAATTCCACTAAAAAATGGCCAGAAACTGCAGAGGAACAACGTCAGCAATGGGCGTATTGTTGCTCGATCAGTGAAAAACTCGGCCTTGGCACCTTGTTCGAAGCGTGGATTGAAGGCCGGCGATTAACCCTTTACGATCGTTTCGAGAACGATCTCTATGTTCATCTTTCAGGCAAAGATGGGAAAAAAGGCGTTTGGCGATACGAATTGGAGCGCCTGCGAAGAGAATGGAATTCAAAACAACTTGAGGCGATATGATGTTTGATTTACCACACATTGAACGAATTGATGATGAAATAGACGTATCACAAGGTACAATTCAGCCTTTTGATTATGGCTTCATCACAACATGGGTGGGCCGACGCAAAACTCCATTTGGCCATCGATTGATTCGTTCAGGGCGTATTGTTGGATGGATTTGTGAAGGTTCAAGTGCCAACAAACTGCTTGGCGGAGCTGATGCACGTGAAGCCATGGAGGAAGCGGAGAAAAACCAGCACCGTCTGATTGCTTCGAGTTGTTCTTTGCACGGATTTGCCGATTTAGCAGCGTTGCTGCCTGAGGCTTTTGAGTTCCAAGCCGATACGCAAGGCCTCGGCGCAAGAAGTGCACTCAAAGACCGATTGTTTGCTCGAAATATATCAGCAGTGTTGCAGGCCCTTTCGGGTTATGAGCACGTTCGAGGAGGATTGGCTGCAGACCAGGGCATCCTCATCGATAGCATGGGCGATTTGCCTGGCGAGCCCGAACATCTCGCAGCAACTGTGGCCTCCATTTCTGAAGTTATGAACGCTCAACAAGAAAACCTCGGAGGTGACGGCAACGGTTATGCATCGTTAAACATGGGTGATGCATCTTTACTTCTTGCTTCCAGCAGCACGATTGTGCTTGCAATTTGGACCGAATTGGATGCCAATCATGCCCGTCTGCTGACCGATGTGGTTGCGAAACTCGATGGCGAAATAGGCACCTATGAGGAAGGGTCCGCTTCAATCCCTGACGGATTTGTCCTTCGCGAAGGAAAGGGAGGGGCTGATGCGGTGATGTCGATGCTCACTGCTGCGCTCGAAGAACGGGTGACGGGCCATCTTAAGGCGGGTGTAACCGGCAAATCAGTCTCCCTTGCCTTGAACAACGGGCTCCCTGTCGCAATGGCAGCCAACGGTCAATCGTTTGAAGATGCGATGCTTGGATTGACGGACAGCAAGCGTGTGCTGAAATTGCACAGATTGGCGTCAGGTACGATGGTATCCGCAGCCACAGGTGATGTCGAGGCATTTACAATCAAACAGTTTGTTGAAGCCCTGTCAACGGTTCGGACACGATCTGAAAAACGTCGAGATACGATGATGCATCGATTGATGAACATGTACGGGTTTGAGATAGGTCTGGATGATGTTCGGGCTGTTCGTTCGAAGTTGACCATACACGTTGGGGGTCAAGAGATCGCTCAAACGCTTCCAAGTGTTGCACCATTGTCTGGGGTTGATGCTGGGTTGCGGCGGCGTTTGGAAGAATCCGAACGACGAGCAGATTCACTTATGCGTACCAATGCGAGTTTGACGAACCAACTTCAAGATGCAGAGAAAGAGCGCACAGAGGCGATGATTCGTCTTGATGAAATCCAGCAATCCTCCGGCCAGCAGACCGAAACCATTCAATCGAAAAACGATGAATTGAACCGAGTTCAGGTCACTGTTTCAGAATCAAGAACCCGCATGGAGCAAGCAGAGGAACGTGCTGATAGGCTCTTGCGACGAGTCGGTGAGCTCGAACATCAACTCAGCGAGAGAGCGGCTGAATTGGCTAAAACACTGGGCGATACAGAAAGCAGTGAAGCCCTTCGAGATGAGCTTCAAACACTGTCAAATCAAGAAGCGACGACACGAGCAGATTTGGAATCGAACGCAGAGAGACTCTCCTCGATTCGTGACCAAATCGAACTTGAAGAACGACGATTGCGCTCATTGGAAGAGCAAGTTTCAACACTGCGAGAACGTCAAGCGGACGCACAATCAAAAAGCAATACTTCGGAAGAAAAAATTCGCACTGCTCAAGCAAGGCTGGACCAAATTGAGGCTGAAACCCTCACAAGTCGAAGACGAGCGGAGGAGGAACGGCAGAGGCTTGCTGAGGATGAAGCACGCAGAATGCAACTTCATTCAGAAATGCGTGAGTTAATGGGCGAGCGAAAAGAACTTTTGACAGAGCTTGGAAATCTTGGTGCACGAAGAGGTAATGCTGAGACAGAACTTTCAGGACTGATTGCGCGTGCTGAGGCCCTTACCGATGCACATGAAGAAGCCGTGGCCGATATTGCAGAGGCTGAACGGCTCCGAGCCCGACTTTCAGAGGAGCCATTAGCACAAGCACTCCTCAACGACGATGCAACCTTCAGAGGCCTTGGACCCGTTCTGGAGCGTTTAGAACACGCTCGAACCCTCGGATATTCTGTCGTCCTTTTGGACCGTGCTGTTGAACGGGCATTGCAGGTTGTTCAATCAACGGTTGATCATATCGCTGCAACGCCACGTCATTTGTTGAGCAGTGAAGTGATGACGCTTCTTGAGCGCCAGGTGCCACAAACAGCGGGTGCAGTACGAGGTTTGGCTCGATGGTCGGTTCAACAGCGATTGGAAAATCAGCTTGGGGAAACTGTCGGACACCTTATTCTCGATTTGGAAGGAATTCTCGAAGATTACGACCGTTCAATTACCATGCTTCGAAGAATGCGCAATGTTTTGGATCAGTTAGGAAACCTCGGAGCGCCACCCGAAGAGATTGAGGCACTGCGCATGAATTGCATGCGTCCTGAGGCGTTGCCAAGTGTAGCGATTGAGACGCGGCGATTGATTCGAGTGGCCCTCGATGACATCTATCTTGAAGCCGACCAAAGAGATGCTGGTGAAGCAATTGCACTCGAACAAACGGCTCAAGTTCTTGAGGAGTTGTTGACACAAATCGATGCCTCAGGGCTTACAAAGGGCGTTCCACGTGGAGCGATGTGGGATTTCCAACGCGACGGATTCTTGCCCTTTGAACGAACCGCGATACCCGTTGGTCAACGCATCCCTGTTGCTGACGAAATGATGGAAAACATTCAGTCCACATTGGTTGTTGAAGAACATGTTTCACTCGACGCAGAGCCGACTGTTGTCGAAACAATCGATGAATGGGAAGAGATGCCTGCTCCGAATGAAGCTGAACCAACACCTGCCTCATTTGAAGAAGAACGTGCGACACCCATCAAGGAAGATCGTGCTGATTTGGAAGCCGAATTGGCGCGGATTGATGCCGAGCGTCAGCTCCGAACACCCGAGGCCGAACAACCAGCACACGACCCTCGTTTAGAAGCGCTCCAAGACCAATTGTCTGAATTGGATTTCTGATGTGATTACATGGTCGAAACGCTGTTGTTGCGCAACGAATCCAAAGGAACGCGGTATCCAATCGTTCTTGAAAAGATAATTTTTGTTTTGGGCATACTCGGTTTCGCATTCGTCAATGACTATGTTTGGTCATCCATTGACCTGATTTGGTACCAATGGATGGCATCGGTTGGCCTTGCAATCGTTGTGCTGATTCTGATTGAATTCATCGGTCGAGGGATTCAATCACTGCGAGCATCAAAATGATCAGTATTCTTTCTCTTGAACGGGTTCTTGAGCGCGTTTGGTCATTGAATCAATGAGGCCCCATACCCGCTGCCATGGTACGAAAAAGCGGAGAACTGCAACAAGGCTCAAGAACAGAAGTGCTGAAATGACCAAACCATAGGTCAATGAAAGTTCAATCGATTCAGAGACTTGTGCAGCCCATTGACTTCCAGTCGATGCGCGAACGAACTCCAACAGAACGCTATGGAAGCCGAGCGCAATCATTGTTACCAATCCTGTTATGAGAAGGAATCCAGCAGTGTGTCTCAAATGACCGTTCAATACATTGTCCATCTGGCGGACGTATTCTGGGTCACGTTTACAGGATTCAGGCAAACGATAAGCATACTCGAGATAGCGAATTACACCGAATCCAGACTCCTGGAATACCATGATTAGAATAGCAATCAAAATCAATGAAAATTGCTCAGTTGTCACAAGATCGAATCCGAATATTCCTACGGTTGGATCACCCACTTGAGATTCAAGTGAGATGAGGTTTGACCCCCAATCACCAAGTTGGCTCTTAATGAGCGGGAAGGTAAGAATGGCGTGGATGCCCAAAAACAGCAACGTGAATCCGATGGCCCAACCGATGGAACGACGTGAAAGACCCCAAATTCCCCGAGTCCCCATGATAACGGGAAGAAGGTAGATGAAGAGAATTAACAAGGAGAGAATCATCAACAATGGCCATTCAAGAGTCCTAAGTTCATCTTCTGTAGGTGGTCTCAGGTCAAGTGAAAACAGCATTGAGGGAACCCAACTGAGAATCAAACGACCGATGAGGAGCGTCATCAGACCGATGATAAAACCGAGTTTGATGCGCTGTTGGACGCGAGGAGATTGGAATGCAAGAAGCGCCATTGAGCCTCCGAGGCTCAAGCCCAATACGATCGGGACATAGAAGCGGGCTAAACCTGTACGCCCTCTACCCGTCAACCAATCGCCAATCGGTATTTCACCCATGCCCGATTCAAGAGTGTCAAACAATCTGGTGTGATCGATGCTGTTGACAACATAAGTCGAAACGACCTCAAGGTACATCCATACAAGCGCTATGGTTGCAACAACCTGCAAGGTGATGATTTGCCATTGCTTGCGCAACGTCTTGAGGTGCAGCGTTCGAGCTCGCCCGCCCATCAAGGATACGTCACTTTGAGGATCGACTTCACCGGCCATTCAATACCCCCTCACCTGCATAATTGCTTGAGACAAATCCATGTCAGGCATCCAATCGATGACCTGTGCACCAGAACCTGCGAGTGTTGTAAGACGATTTTGGCGCTCGAGTTTGAGAACTTCGTACGACATACGAGGAATGCGTGATACAAGGCGTTCAAAGTCGATACTGGACGGTGATAAGACCGTAACCTCATGCCCGCGTCCAACCAAATCTCGAACTGCAGCAGGAACGGTTCCATCTCCTTCACAAGAGGAAATCACGAACACAGGACTGCCGCGACTGAATCGTCCACTGAGCGAATTGGTTACGGCTTGCAATGGCATGGACCCCTCAGGTTTAACCCCAGCAAGCGAACTTAGGATCTTGAAATACTGCTTGTCTCCTGTATCAGGAGGTAGGTAAGCAAGACCGTCTCCGTAGATACCAAGCGCAACGCTGTCTCTTCGCTTCAAGAAGAACGCAGCAAGGCTTGCAGCACTCACAGTACCCATCTCAAGCGGATTTTTCAAGACCGTACCGATACGTGAAACATCACGAGAGTCGAGAAGGAGGTACAGGTCCGTAACGGCATCTCGACACTTTTCATTCACCATCAAATCACCAGTACGGGCAAATGCCTTCCAGTTGATGTTCTTGAACGGGTCCCCTGGTACGTATTCACGCAGGGAATAGAATTCAGAACCCTGACCAGGTGTTCGGAGAGTTGTAGCACCCGTGTACATTTTCGGAGTACGTGAACGGAGGAATGCTTCCTCGACCTCTTTAATTTGCGGGAAGATTACAATGTCCGAATGGTGGTCGACATACATGTCCTCGATGCCGAGATTGAAGGTGTTGCGAACGCGGAGCGATACAGGTCCGATGGAGTAGTGACCACGTAGAGGGCAACGCAGGACATAGCGAATACGAGCACTTTCACCGGGACGAAGATTGAGGCGCATTTGGTTCAGTCCACTTCGAAGCTTCATCTCGTGAGGGATGTTGTCGTATACATCGAGCAATTGTGTCCGGCGATTGGAACGGTTGGTAACGAGCAATTCCACATACAGGTCGTCGCCTTTGTACAAATTGTCGGCTGAAAGGGTACGTTGTACTTCAATATCGCCATGACCCGATACCCACGAATTCACGACGATGAATGTAATTAAGGCCAAACCGAGAATCATCATCTGGTTGTTGGTGATCATCATTCCAATGAGAATCAGAGCGATACCTCCTGTAAACGTAAACGCTGCTTTACGTGTCCACATAATTCTCACCTGCGCCCCCATGCCTTGATTCGCTTGACCAAAGCTACAGATTGTTCCAAGGAATATTTGCCGGGCTCAATAGCAAATTTCGCCAAGACAGGATCTTGTATCAATCCAACCAATTCTTTGGCCGACATGGCGTGGAATTCTTCCACAGTTAATCCATTTTGATTTCGAACCTTCGAGAGAAACACCTGCCGTATTTTCTCGGTTTTTGCGTAATATGTGTATCGGTTTGCATCACCAAATCCGTAGTAAATGATGCTAAACACGTGGCGCCACGGTTCGGGGTCTCGTTTCTTGAGAAGCACTGCCTCAAAGGTGATGAAGAGCACAACAAAGAGCGCCAACATTGCAAGGCCTTCTCCAGTGAAATAAACCAACAAGAAGTAGACAGTGTTGTATGAATCAGCCAACAGTGCATTTTGAGGGTGACGGCTTTCATCGAAAATGACCAAAGCATTCTCTGCTGGTCCAATTTCGCCTTCCAGTGTGCTCATCAGGCTTTCAGCGATAACATCGAGTGCCCATTTTGAGTTGTTGTTTGGAGGAATTAATGTGTCCGTTGGGCCGTACTTGCCTTCTTGGAACCCTTCGTAATCGTATATCGCATTAATGAGAGCACTACCATCGGCAACAAAGAACACGCGACCGCCTTCGTTTGGATCGCAATTGGTCGATGCACACGCTTCGATTGAAAGGTTGAATTGACCGCGAATGTCTGGACCCCAAGCCTCACCATCTCCGTTAACATCGAGAACTGCCTGATTGGTGGTGACAGCACGAACGCTAACATCTTTGAGTGCACCACGAACACCAGGAACGATTTCGAGTCCTGTGGCGTTGTTTAACAACATCGTGTACGTTCCATTGTATTCAATTCGACCCAATTCGCCCGAGATTTTAACCCAATGCTGTTGACACAGCCCTGCTTCAGATTTTGCCATTTCTTGACCGTCAAATTTTGAACATGGGTGCGCACCTACGTCCGATGACCATCGCTCATGCTGGTCGATGGTGTCGGGAGCGAGTACGGTATTGTTTGTGCCACATGGTCGTTCTTGGAGGCACATCCAGATGTAATTGTGGTCAAGCTCATTCACATAGTTTGTATCATACAATTTGTGGCCAGAGTAGCGAACACCGTATGCTTCACCGATGGAACCAGCGTAACCAAAGTCCTCAAGCACGATGACGGTGCCTCCATTGTCAACAAATTCGACAATTGCTTCGATTTCTGAAGGAGAATAACCGTCTTCGGTCGATATTGTAATGAATCCGTCCTCATCAAATTGTGGGAAGGAGAGCGTATCTCTTTCAACGCCAGCTACAACGAAGACTGTATTTCGTGGATCCTCAATATCGGCAAGAAGGAGAGGACTACTCACAAGCGATTTGGTTTCAACACCCATAGCGTTGATGTCCTCGCGAAAGGCTGACATATCGTCCCAATCATCATCGTAGGCAGAAAGTTGGCTGGTTTGACTGATGTTGATGAAATTTTGTAGAATCGTGAAAAGCAGGATACCGAGTACGGACCAAAATGCAATTTGAAGGCCAATCCGCTTGAGATTTTTGCTTCGGTCCGACATCCTTTCATCACCTACCTAGTACACCGTTCAGACGTACACGCTTTCACATCGGTTTAGAAGGTTGTCCAACCCTGATGGAAAAATGCTCATCAGATTTTGAGCATAATCACGTGTCCGAAAGCAGAAACTTCAGTTGATGGAATGGCTACAGTGCCATCTTTGAACGGAAACGGAAGACGATTTGCGTCAATGTTCTCTGCACATCGGATGAGGAGTTCGCAAATTTCACCGCTCGAGAGGTCGATAACAAAGTCTGCCAGTGTGCCGAGTTTCTTTCCCTTTTTGTCTTGAACTGTGCGTCCAAACATTTCCTGGCCGAAACTTGATGCCATGGGATTCGCCTTACAGTCCCCTCAGCATGATAGGCCTTGACCGTTTCCATCCTCACATCGTTTCGATTCCAAAACCATAATCTCGAGAACGCTTAATGTTCGACAAACCAGAGGTGAGTCGTGTTTCCATCTTCTGATAATACTCGAGCATTTCTGGCGTAACGGTTGGTCG
>CEWJ01143129.1_pt1 | contig 11394 bp, 9 predicted proteins | sample 350291 | NCBI WGS metagenome assembly CEWJ01 (sample SAMEA2622923, study PRJEB7988) | marine metagenome | isolation source: saline water (ENVO:00002010), including | reverse complement strand
GCTTACCGACAGAACGCCAGCCTATGCCACGGTCATGTTCGGGCTGGCGGTCTTCGCGCTGTCGTCGTTTTTGATGACCGGCGTCGATACCGATACGTCCTTCTGGCTGTTTGCCTGGTGGATCATGCTGGGGCGGATCGGGCTCGGCTTCATCATGCCGAGCCTGAACGCCGGCGCCCTCAAGGCGCTGCCAATGACGCTGCTCGGCCAGGGCTCCGGCGCGATCAACTTCGTGCGCCAACTCGGCGGCGCCTTCGGCGTCAATCTTCTTTCCATCGCCTTGGAACGGCGCTCGCAGCTTTACGTCGACAGTTTCACGGCGGCGCAGCACGCAGCCAACAGCGCGACGGCCGGCTTGCTGCGCGATGTGACCGCCTTGCTCGCGCAGGCCGGCGTGCCGGAAGCGATTCGCCAGGCCGGGGCGATGAACTATCTCGGCCGCATGATCTACACCCAAGGCAATATGCTGGGATATCGCGACAGCTTCTTTATTGTCGGCGCGATCTTCCTGGCTGCCCTTCTTCCCGCGCTGATGATGCGCCAAGGGGCCGCGCGTCCGGCGCTACAGGCACCCCTGCGTGAGTCTTAAGGAAGCTCAGTCCAAAAGCATAGATGTCGGGTGCCTGGTGCAGGATTCTCCGCCGCTCGATAGTCTCGTGCGAGGTGATCTTGACACCCATGGACTCCATGGCCTCAAGCACCTGTTTTTCGTGCGATCCGTGGAACGCGGTCGGCTCCGACAAGACACCGATGACCATCGTGTCGGAGGCGGATATTCTATCTTCGGACTTGCCGAAAGCGCCGCCGACGAGCGGAACGCGGTTCAGCCCGGTCTGGCCCGTGCCCTCATATTGCTGCGTCCCGCTGGCAATCGTTCCAAGGACGATGGGTTTGCCGTAAGGGAAATAGCCGGCGATCGCATAGGTGTTCTTCGACACGTCCAGAACCTGAGCCGATGCGGACGGCTCCAGCGTGCCCAACGAGCTGAACTCGAAATTCAATTTGAGGTTTACATAGTCGGGTGTCGCAAGCACCGGCTCGAGGTTCAGCGTCAGGCCGGTTTCGGCCGTGTACTGTTCGGCATCCCCCGCGGAATTGAAGAGGATGGTCTTGTTCGATCCCTCGTGAATTTCGGATTCCTCGCCGATCGAGGTGACCACCGACGGCGCCGCATTCACATATACGCTGCTATTCACATTCTGCGGCGTGAGGCGCACGGCATATTCGATTTCGGGGATCGAAAGAGACAGTTCACTCAGTATACTGACGGTGGACTCTCTGGCTTCCTTCTGCCATTCCTGCGTGCGCGTCGCTCCGAGTTGAACCGTCAAATCGTTGAAGAAGTCGGTTCCCCTCGATTTGGAATCCGTGGAATAGCGGCGAACGAAATAGATATTCGCAACGATGTTGAGGTTGCGGCAGATGTCGTCCCTGGCGTTTTTATCGCATGTCAGGCCTTTCTCAGCCTGTGTGTTGTCGGCTTCGTGCGGAATGGTCGCGATCGGGCTGGAATAGGTCGTGTCGCCCGGCAGATAGACGGCGCGGATGAAGCGGCTGGCCGGGTCGTCGTCCTGTGTATGCGAGGCCTGCATGGCATCGAAAAGGGAACGGGCGACGATTTCGTCGCCATTCTTCAGCGCCGCCATGGCGGACAATGCCCAGTATGTGCTGCGGTCGTCGATCAGCGCGGCGTTCAAAAAGGCGATTTGTGCCGAAGCGAAATTTCCCAGGGACATCTCGGAAACGCCGAGTCCTACGTAGGCTGGCGCATAATCCTGGGAGAAGCGTGCCGCGCTCGAAAAGGCCGCGCGAGCAAAGACGTTCTTGTTGACCGCAAGGCTGTCGTCTTCCAGCAATTGAAGACCGTATGCGAAATGCCTGTGCCAGTCATGCCCCAGATTCTGAAACGGTATGGGCCGGTTTTCAACGCGGGGCAACCCGCCAAAACACCCGGAAAGCATGACGCATAAGCCGGCGGCCAGAGCCACGCGGCCCTGTCTGGCAAAGGAGGAAAAACGCCCGGAACGATGCCGCTCCGGACGTTCAACCATTACCGTCATGGCAGGCGCCGATACGGTCAACTGCACGATTTCTTCCACTCGTCGGCCTTGTCCTTGAGGTCTTCAAAGCCGCCGAATAGCGAGGCGATGCGGTCTGCGACCTTGGACTGCAGATCCTGCATCTTCTTCTCCTTCATGTCGGAGACGTCTGCGAGATATCCGAAGGGTGCGGGAACGGTAACCGAGCCGAGGCTGACGCCGTGGGTTTCGCCGCTGTAATCAAACTTGGCCCGGCTTTTGACCTTGATCTGAGTGTCGCTTATCGACTCGACCTGGGAGCAGAGCTTTGCTTTCACGCTGCTCGTGATTTTGATCTTTCCCCAGCAGAATTCGCTCTTCTCGTGGTCACCAACGAGCTTCTGGAACAGGTTGAGCTCGGTCCAGTTGTTGTCGCTCCACTTGAAATAGGAGTTGTAGGAAAGATTAATCTTCTCCAACTGGCCGAGCAGGACGGGCTGCCCGGTCGGATTATCGTTTCCGCCCGCATCGTCCGGATATTCAGGATAGAGACGGAGGTCGACCTTCAGCTGAATAGTCCGGCTGTGCCCGTCATAGCTCTTCTTTTCCTTGGCATGGAGATAGAAGAGCGAATAGCCGTTTTCCCGAATCTCGTTGAGCTTCTCCCGCTTGTCCTGAAGGCTGGCCAGCACATGGACGATCCGGCAGGCCGTCTTCTTGGCCGACTTGTATTTCGAAACCGTGGAGCTGTCCGCCTGGTCCAGGAATGCGCCGAGAGCGGCATCTTCCGTGTCCTGATTGCATCGCATATCAGCGATATCGAGCTTGGTGTTGTCTTCATCCAACGCCGCCTGCGCAAGCTCGTTGGCATTGCTCATCGTGATGGTGACCTGCGGCGGGATGTGCTTCTGAACGTTTCCTTCGCTCAGCGGCGAGGTGTATCCGGTAAGGTCATAGGTCTTGTTGATGAGGTCGGCGGCGTCCTGAGCCTTGCTGTTGTAGCTGTCGAGCTTTTCGAAGAAATCCTTCGCATAGCTGCTGGAAGTGGCGCTCGCATAGTCGTCCTCGACCTGATCGGAGGTCTTGTCCGCATCGCTCTGGAAATCGGAAATCCCCGCGGCGACATCTCCCGATTGCGCCGAACAGCTTTCGGCGGCGAGGACCGGATTGGACATGAGCGCCAGAATCGCGGCTACCGATGTCGTGCAACGGGCCCATTTCAGCACCCGGTCACACATTCTTGTCTCTGCAGTAGAAGTCATCCTGTTTCCCCTTCACGCTGGTGTGTGAGCAAGGGGTAGAACGCCTGAAAACACGTCCCGGGCTCAATACCAAGAACTGGGTATGGGCAAAGACGCGCCGCTGCCTGAAGTGCTTACATGCATTGTGAGCGAGGGAAAGGCGGAAATCCGTCCTTTCCTTGGCCGTGCCCAAGGGTGTGAGGACATGGTTATTGCAGCATACTCATCGGGAAGTGCGGCATTGTGAGCAGGAGAGAGGGCGGCTTCACATGAGTGTTTCAGACGGTGACGGGCAATCCGGAAAACGCGGCGCCTCCATATGCCGGATTATCGTGACGGAGGATGACGACGCCGTAAGGGAGCGGTTTGTCCGTCTGATCGCGGATTGGGATGGCGGGGAACTGGTGGCTGAAAGCGCGACGCTGTCGGACACGCTCGCCGCGATCCGGGAAAGCGAGATAGATCTGCTGATCACCGACCTGAATCTCCCCGACGGCAATGGGATAGAGGCAATCAAGGCTCTTGGCGTGATTCAGCCGCACGCCGAGGCGATGGTCATCTCGGTCCTGGCCGATGATCGGACCGTGCTCGACTCGATCGAGGCGGGCGCATCGGGCTACCTCCTGAAAGATGCCGATCCGGTCGATCTGGTCGAGGCGATCAACGACTTGATGGCGGGGCGTTCTCCTATTTCCTCGCGCATCGCGCGCGTTCTCGTCAAACGTCTGGCCGAGCGGTCGGAGCGAGCGGCGGAAGACACGGACGCGCCGAAAATGACCCCGAGGGAAATGGATATCCTGTGGGGAATAGCGAAAGGGTTTACCAGCGATGAGCTGGCCGCCAGCCTCGGCATATCCCGGCAGACGGTTCCGGTTCACATTCGCAACATATACAGAAAGCTGCAGGTCTCGAACCGCTCCGAGGCGGTGTTTGAAGCGACGCGGCAGGGAATTATCAAGCTATGACAGCGGTCCGGATGGCGGCTTCGCTTCCGAGCGGGCGGCATCTGGCCTTGCTGGCGCTGGTCGCCGTAATCGCATTCATCGCAGCGCTTCCGCAAATCATGCGGGTCCCGGAACCGCGCCATTACTACCGTTTCAATGCGGCGGAGTTCCATGTAAAGGGAAAGCCGGACCGGACTGTCAGCCTGCCTGCGCGCTGGGTTCACGAGACGGCATTCGGTCCGGAAACGGCAACCTATCGTATATCGTTCGTTCCGAAGGATTTGCCCGATACCGAACTTGCTCTCTTTATTCCAGCGGTGAGGCAGACGATAGAGGTTCGTCTGAACGGGCATCTCCTGCCCCCGATGCCGCGCTCCTCATGGTCGAGTCCCAGAAGCGGATATGCTTATGCCGCAACATTGCCGCAGCAGTTTATCGACGCCGGCGGACACAACGATCTCGAAATACGTTTGATCCGGACGGATGGATGGCTCTCGGGCTATCTGTCACCCGTCTATGTTTCAGCGGCAAAGGACGTCAAAGGGTATCGCCGGATCGCCGACATGCTGACCGAACAATGGCGCGCGATGACCTTTGCCCTCCATGTCGTCGCCGTGATGGGGTTCGTGACGATCCTGCTGTTCCGATATCACGATCCTGTATTCCAGTGGCTGACGCTCGTCACCGGCTGGAGCCTGGTTCTCGTTCTCTCCCAGTCGCCGGTTGTTGGGCAATTTCTCGATGGTAGCAGGCTTTACCTCCTCCCGGGCGTCGCCGGGGTGGGACTGATGGCCATTGGTGTGGCCATGGCGCTGACGGGCCGGGACCACCCACATTGGCTCCGCATTTCCGTCTGGCTTGTGCCGCTGGCACTGTTCCTGTTCGGAGTGAGTGGTGTTGTCGGCTTACCCGCCGCCATTGTGGCCGGTATCGCCATCATGATCGTTTCCTATGCCGTTGCGGCATCGATCCTGATCCGGGGTTTCTCGCAGAACGGCGGGTGGCAAGGCGCGATGCTGTCGGTGCCCTTCGCCTTGAGCGCCTGGTTCGCCGCGCATGATCTGCTGATGGGGCTGGGCCTCAATGACGGCGTGTTCCTGCTGACGCCCTATATGCGGACGATGATCCTCGTCGTCATTATGATCGTTCTCATGGGGCGTCTGGCGCAGAGCCTTAATCTGGTCGATCAGGCCAATGATGTCCTGCTCCGGCGCCTCGCCGAACAGGAGGAGGAGCTGAATGAACTCCATGAGAGGGATCGCTGTCTGAGAGAGCAAAGCGTTCTGGAGCGGGAACGGCAGAGGCTGATGTCCGATCTCCATGACGGTCTCAGCGGCCATCTGGTATCGATCATCGCACTGGCCGAGCGCAGCGATGTGAACGGCGCCTTTATCAGTTCTTCGGCGCGTGAAGCGCTGGACGATCTTCGTCTCGTGATCCAGTCGCTGGATATCGGCGATAGCGATCTGCTTGTCGCGCTTGCGGGCTGGCGCGAGCGTCTTGAGCCGCGGTTGCGCCGGATAGGCGTCAAACTGGAATGGTCCATGGAAGCCATGCCGCAGATCACCGGCGTAACCCCTGCAAACGCACTGGCGGTATTGAGGATTATGCAGGAGGCGGTCACCAATGCCCTGAAGCATGGACCTGCGACGCGCATCTTAATTCGGGGGGAACCTCGCAGCAGGGGAGCTGCGATCATTGTCGAAAACGACCTGCACGATCCGGTGAAACCAGGCAAAGGCCATGGCGTCGTCAATATGCAGAGGCGGGCCGAAGGCTTTGGGGCTTCAGTTCGTCTTGACTTCGCAAAGTCGTGTGCCCGTTTGGAGCTGATGCTTCCCGGAAGACTTGTAAGCGAGAATTCATAACGGGTGATGCTGCTTGTGAGCAAACGGTATACCTGAGAGCTGCGGCTATTGGACGGGTTTTCGACTGGTTTCCTTGGGAACGTGAGCGCGAGAGCGCTCATTGTCACCATCAGCGGTCTGGCTGATACTCGATCGCTCGGGACCTATCATCCAGGCCTTGCCCATCTTCCCGATTACCTGGACGGACAGATCGCTGCGCGGACGAATACGACACGCAAGCACTTGTCCTTCACGTAAATCGTCTTCGCTGACATGCTGGCGACTCATGACGTCCGCTTCGTAGGCGTCTTCTATCACCCGGATTTTGCATATGCCGCAGCCGCCGTTTGACCAGCCCGCCCGGTCCAAGGTTGGGGGCAAGTTCAGGTGGACGTATCCCCCACGAATGCGCTAAGCAATAAGAAAATCATGATAAGGGATAGGGATGGGTATCAACGGAAAGTCTTATATAGTCGGAATCTACGAGCATCCGTGCCGCGCGGCGCTGGACAAGACGCTGCCGCAACTTCACGCCGAGATCGCGAAGGGCGCGCTGGCGGACGCTGGTCTTTCAAAGGACGATGTTGACGCATATTTCTGCGCCGGCGATGCACCGGGGTTGGGCCCGATCAACATGATCGAATATATGGGCCTCAACAATGTGCGTCATATGGACAGCACGGAGACCGGCGGGTCTTCCTACATCGTCCATGTCAATCACGCAGCGCAGGCCATCGCTGCGGGGCATTGCAATGTGGCGCTGATCACGCTGGCAGGCAGGCCGGTTGCCGACGCGAAAGAAGGTAAGCCCGTCCGTTACTACAACCAGCAGGCGCCGGACTTTCCGTTCGAAATGCCTTATGGCCCCAACGTCACGAATATGTACGCCATGTGTGCGATGCGGCATATGTATGAATACGGCACCACCAGCGAGCAACTCGCATGGATCAAGGTCGCCGCATCCCATCACGCCCAGCACAATGAACATGCCAGGCTCCGCGATGTTGTGACCGTGGAGGATGTCATCAATTCGCCGATGATTGCCGATCCGTTACACAGGCTTGACTGTTGCGTTATCACCGACGGTGGTGGCGGCATTGTAATGGCGAGCCCGGCAGTGGCGAAGTCGCTGAAGCGTAGCCGCGTCAAGGTTCTCGGCGCCGGTGAGGCGCCCAAGCATCTCGCGGCGGGCCAGGTCGATCTGACCTATTCCGGCGCGCGTTGGAGCGGGCCCAAAGCGTTCGCCGAAGCCGGTGTCACGCCCGCCGACATCAAATACGCCTCCATCTATGATTCCTTCACTATTACAGTGCTGGAAACGCTCGAAGATCTGGGTTTTTGCAAAAAAGGCGACGGCGGAAAGTTTGTTTCGGACGGCAATCTGATTTCCGGCGTCGGCAAACTGCCCTTCAACACGGATGGCGGAGGATTGTGCAACAATCACCCGGGCAATCGCGGCGGCATGACCAAGGTTCTTGAAGCGGTTCGTCAGGTTCGCGGTGAGGCTCACCCAAAGGTTCAGGTTCGCAATTGCGATATTGCGCTGGCGCATGGAACCGGCGGGCTTCTGGGATCGCGGATGGGCAGCGCAACCGTTATTCTGGGAAATGAAGACGCATGAACACCGACCAAAAAAAGATCGATCTTGTGGTCAATTCCGAGAGCAAGCCCTATTGGGAAGGTGCCGCCAAGGGACAACTCCTGATCCGGGTTTGCAACGCCTGCGGCAAGGCGCATTACTATCCGCGGACGATTTGCCCGCATTGCTTCTCGGAGGACACAGCGTTCGTCGAGGCTTCGGGCAATGGCGTTATCTACAGCTATTCGGTCACGCGGCAAGCCAAGCCTCCTTATGTCATTGCCTATGTTGAGCTTGATGAAGGGGTTTCGATGCTCACGAATATCGTCGATTGCGAAATCGACAAGATTCGCATCGGACAGAAAGTCAGGGTCAAATTTACCGAGGCCGGCGAGGGATACGCGCTGCCGGTGTTCACACCCGTATGATGCGGGATTTTCGATGAACGGCATTCCGGCGTGCTTGACGGCTTGCCGGAACGTCCGGCGACGGGTCGGTTGAGGCAACGGACGGTTAAGGACGGAACGGCGTGATCGCAAAAAAAAAGCCGACCCCCGAAGACCGGATTTTTCAGGGAGGATCATATGGCTTGGAATTTCGGTGACATTCTCGACAGTATCTCGGCGGTTTTACCGCAGGAAGCGCCCGCTCTCATTCATGGCGATCGGGTGATCACATGGGCGGAAACGACACGGAGGTCCAACAATCTCGGGCGGGCGCTGATCGCACGCGGTGCCAGGCCCGGCGACAAGGTCGCGTTCTATATGCGAAACCGGCCCGAATATGTCGAGACCATGGCGGCCTGTTTCAAGAGCCGTCTTGTCCATGTCAACATCAACTACCGCTACAAGGCGGACGAAGTTTTCTACATCTTCAATGACTCCGACGCGCAAACGGTCGTTTACGGTTCCGAGTTCCGGGACATCATCGTCGAACTGAAAGACCGGCTTACAAAAGTCGCCACTTTCATTGAAGTGAACGAAGACGGATCCGCCGCGCCCTTCGCGGAAAATTACGAAAAGATCGTCACTGGCGGAGATGGCGCGCCGCTCGGCATCGAGCGGTCTCCGGACGATTTGCTGTTCATCTATACGGGCGGCACGACGGGCATGCCCAAGGGCGTGATGTGGCGGCACAACGACATGCGCGAAGCTCAGCTGACGACGCTTCGGGCGCTGGGGCCGATCCCCGAGACACTTCCCGAGTTGGTTGAGTTTATCGCGGCTTCCGGTCCAGGGCCCGTATCGATGCCTGCCTGCCCGCTGATGCACGGCACCGGCTTCATTACGGCTATAGGCAATATGATGAGCGGCGGCTGCATCGTCACGCTGGAGAGCCCGACCCTCGACGCGCATGAACTCTGGACGGCGGTTTCGCGCCGTGGTGTCAATTCGCTGGCGATTGTCGGCGACGCTTTCGCCCGGCCGATGCTGGCGGCGCTCGACGAGGCGCCTGGCAAATACAACCTGGCCAGCGTCGTCTCGATCATTTCTTCCGGCGTTATGTGGAGCGCGGAAGTGAAGCGTGGTCTGCTCAGGCATTTGCCGAATGTCATTCTGATGGATTCTTTCGGTGCCTCGGAGGGACTCGGTTTCGGCAGTTCGATCATGACGGGCGCCGGCGAGGTCAAGACCGCCAAGTTCCAGATCGGCGGCCGGTGCCGCGTGTTCGATGAAAACGATCAGCCGGTCGAACCAGGCAGCGGCAAGCCGGGCATCATCGCCCTAGGGGGACCGATTCCCGTTGGCTACTACAAGGATCCGCAAAAGACGGCCAAGACATTCAAGACCATTGGCGGCGAACGCTATTCCATTCCCGGCGATTGGTGCGTTGTGGAAAAGGACGGCAGCCTGACATTGCTGGGACGCGGCAGCGTTTGCATTAACACCGCGGGCGAGAAGGTCTACCCGGAGGAGGTCGAGGAAGTTCTGAAGACTCACCCATCCGTGGAGGACGCACTTGTTGTCGGCGTGCCCGATCAGAAATGGGGTCAGGCGGTCACCGGCATCGTCACGCTGGCGAACGGCGCGAAGTTTGACGAAGAGGATTTGCGCAAGCACGTCCGCTCGCACCTCGCCGGCTACAAAACGCCCAAGCGCATCCTGATGGGCGCCGTGCCTCTTCGCGCGCCGAACGGCAAGGCCGACTACAAGAGCGTTACCGATTTCGCGAAACGCGAGCTCGGGGTTGCGTAGACGGCGGTTTGAGTGACGGCGCCGGATGCGGCCGCCGCACTCGCAACGGGAGGACTGGATGGGACGGGTAGACGGAAAAATCGCCCTTGTGACGGGCGGCGCCAATGGCATGGGGCGTTCCCACGCCTTGCTGCTTGCGCGCGAAGGCGCAACGCTGATCGTTACCGACATGGACGAGAAGGGCGGCAAAGCCGTGGTCGAGGAGATTAACGATAACGGTGGGCAGGCGCGATTTTTCAGGCACGATGTGTCGAGCGTCCCGGATTGGGAGCGGATTTCACAGCAGGCGAAGTCCACTTTCGGACGCGTCGACATCCTCGTGAACAATGCCGGTATTCTCGTTTTTTCTGCTGTGCAAGACACCTCGAATGAAGACTTCGCACGTGTTCTCGACGTCAATGTAAAAAGCGTATTCTATGGCACGAAATATATATTACCCGCGATGAAGGCGGCTGGCGGCGGTTCGATCGTCAATATTTCCTCGATCTACGGACTGATCGGTGCGCCCGCCACGGCGGCGTATCAGGCATCGAAGGGCGCCGTTCGCTTGCTGACGAAATCGACGGCTGTGGATTATGCGCCTTTCAAGATTCGCGTGAATTCCGTGCACCCCGGAATCATTCGCACGAATATGACAAAGGATCTCCTCGGCGATGCGGATGTCGCCAAACAGGTCCTGAGCGCCACGCTCATCGGCCGGCCGGCCGAACCCGTCGAGGTTTCCTATGCGGTCCTGTTTCTGGCATCCGACGAGTCGTCCTACATGACCGGCTCCGAGGTTGTCGTCGACGGAGGCTACACGACCATGTGACACCTTGCGATGCGATGGACTCCGGATTTGTTGAGGGTCGAAGCCGGTTTGTCGCTGGGCAGGAAAATAATCGTGTGTCAGTCTCGTGGCTGGCCAAACGGCGAGGAAGGAAGCGCAATGCGTGCATCCGGTGTGAGCAACCCACTCGATCGCATTCGCCACAGGCTCGATTCTTGGCTTTTCGAGGACATGTCGACCGGGCGCTTCATGCTCGATCGCGCCATATTCACCGATCCCGAGTTGTTCGATCTCGAGATGAAACACATCTTCGAGCGCAACTGGGTGTTTCTCGCCCGGCGAAAGCTATCTTGTTCTACTGACCGGGCCGCTCCGCGTCGCGCATCTGACCGACCATATTCCGCTCCGGCGCGTTTGCGAAATCATCAGCCCTGATTTCGTGGCGGCCGATACGACATCGTCCTCGCCATGTATCACGATCAGGGACACATCGCGGTCAAGACATGGGGCTTTTCCGGCAATTGCGCCATCATCATCGAGCTGTCCTACCTGCATGTGACGGTCGCGCATGGAACGGCCTATGACATTGCGGGCAAGGGCACCGCCGATCCGGCGATGATGCTGAGCGCCATGCGCACGGCGGCCTCTCTTGCCGCGGCCGAGGATTTCCCGAGGAACGCTGACGGCCGTATGCCGTATTTTATGTTCGGGAGGCGTCGAACCGGCCGGCCATCATTCGCAACGGCGTATATTCGATCACCGTTTCGTTCCGTTGGGTCACGATCCGGTTGCGGGTGCGCA
>CEWJ01142555.1_pt1 | contig 11466 bp, 9 predicted proteins | sample 350291 | NCBI WGS metagenome assembly CEWJ01 (sample SAMEA2622923, study PRJEB7988) | marine metagenome | isolation source: saline water (ENVO:00002010), including | reverse complement strand
CTGCAAGCACTGACTTCACGATAATTCTGTTGGTGTTCATCTTGTGTTGTTCTCCAATGAGTTCTTTGGTCAACGGCAAAAGGAGATATCCGACAGCCTATGATTGTTATTGTGCTATCTGAGATTCTTTTTTTAAGTGGATAATCCTTCCACAATCAGTATAAGTGTAACGCCGCGCTCAAATTGCGTTGAAAAATCCCCTCTGTGCAGTGAAAAATATCAAGCCTTAGGTTGATGCAGCAGAAAATGCTAATTGGCTAAAAAAAAGCCGGAAATGGCGAAGATTGGCGACCTTTAAAGCAGAAAATCGTATACGAAAAAGAGGTTTCAGGTGGTAGGCCCACGATTAGCGCCAGAAAACGGCGCTAATCTGCAATATATTGAGGTGAACGACATTTTAACTGGTGCGTGTTTCGGTCCGCCAAAACCACCATGAAAGCACTGCGGGCAGCAAAATGCTTGGCAAAAGCAGGCCTATCACTAAAATGCCGGCAAAATCTGCGGGCAGTATCCACACCAGTACGGCGCTGATGAGTCCTGCTGTGATGGCCAGCATAAGACAAGGCTTAATTTCATCAATTGCCGAAATTAAGCCAGAAAGGTAACGATAAATTAAAAGCGGTAACTAATGCTGGCGCGCAGTGTGCGTGGTTCAATAGGATGGTAGTGGAGGTCTTCAACACCCTCTTCAGGTTCACCAGGCAGGCGGCTGGCATACCAGTAATCGATATCATGGTCGTTGCTGTCCAGCAGGTTAAGTACCGACAGGCTGCCCTGCCACTGGTCAACTTCATATACCAGGCTGGCGTTTACTACAGTAAAGGTTTTGGACTGGCGTTCTTTAAAGCTATCCAGCGTACGTTTACCAAAGTACCGTACGCGCAAATCGCTGCGCCAGTAATCGTTCATTTGCCAGTTAAGGCCAACACTGGCAACTACCGGTAATGAACCTTCAATATAGTTACCTTCGCCGGGTTCATCCTCGCGGTATTTCGAATCGGTCCAGGCAAATTCCAGATCAGTGGTCAGGTTAGATGTAAACCAGTAATAGGCGGAGAATTCCACACCCCAGCGGCGGGATGCACGGCTGGCTTCGGTGTTACCGGCATCGCCAACGAAAACCAGTTCAGAGTCGTTCTCCAGATACCATAATGAAAGTGAGACATTGTAGTAGCGATAGCGTGCCACCCTTAAACCAATTTCTGCCCCTTCGCCTCTGACCAGCAAATCAACCGGTTCAGCTGCCTCGCCGGTGGCAGGGTCGATACTAATAACCGCGCCGCGGGCATCGTTGGAGTGAAAAGACTGACCCACATTTACATAGGCCTGCCAGGCATCATTTAAAATATAGCTCAGGCCACCTTTGAGACTGGTGATGTTATCGCTGTCGTCACCACTGTTGGCGCTTAAATCACTGTTAACGTCCACAGCCAGGTAATCGTGGCGGATATCCACATGGCCAATTAAGTTGTCGGTGATATCAACATCTACCTGCAGAAATGCCGCCACCGAATACTCATCCACACTGTCGCGTCGAACCGGCGACTGACGAACGCGCTGGTTGGTGCGATACAGGCCTACTTCGCTGATGTCGTCATAGCGCCATTCAAGGCCGCCGGTAAGGTGTACGTGAGAATCACCTACAGTTGTCGAATGAAAACGGGTAAGCGTACCGCCATATATTGCGCGGTCGTCGACCTGTTCAAACTGATCGCCTGCCTCAGGGTTATCCAGAAAATAGGTAAAGTTAGAGAACAGGTTCAACTCGCTGGAAATGGCATAGGCGTTTACCATCCAGTCGGCCGATTGCCAGTTCACCGATAAGCTGTAGCGATTGGACTCGCCGCCGAGCGTAGGATCCAAAGAGCCCAGTTCATCTATCAGGCCGCTTTGCACCGCGCGCAGTGGGATCTGGTCGGCAGAATTCCAACTGTTGTCGTAACCTAAAAAAGTAATGTGCAGGATGCTGTCGTCAGTCGCCTGTCGAAAACGGGCGAAGGCACTGGTTTTCGCAATGTCTTCATCTATATCGGTCCAGGGGCCGTCGTATTGCTGCCATTCTCCACCCACGGCAAGATTACTTTCGCCCACTGCTAAGTTAGTGGCTGCCACAGTGCGCAGGAAACCATTTTCGCCAATCTCAAGCTTGCCGAAAGGTTGATCAAAAGATGACATCAGCGAAAAATTGGCTGAGCCAGCCACAGAAAAATCCCCCTGCATCGCGCGGTAGGGCCCTTTCTGATAATCGATGCGCTGAATAAATTCCGGGGTGATAAAGTTAAGGTCGGTATAACCCTGACCGTGCCCGTGAGTGCGCATGTTAACCGGCATGCCATCCAGTGAAATACTAAAATCGGTGCCGTGATCGAGGTTAAAACCACGCAGAAAGTACTGATTCGCTTTACCTGAACCGCTGTGTTGGGTAACCACCATGCCCGGCACGAATTCCAGTATCTCACCAGGGCGCAGCAACGGGCGCTGGGCGATGTCGCCGGTACCGATTACGCCTTCTGAGGCAGAAATCGACTCACCTATCAGGTCGCTTTGTTTACCAAATACCACCACGCGCTCGATATGCGGGCCATCTGCGAATGCTGTGGCAGAGGCCAACAACGAGGTAGAAAAAATCAGATATTTCAAAACTCAAACTCTAATAAAAAAGGAACTTACTGATCTTAACGTTTTAGCCAGCGGATTGGATGCAGGATCCGATAAGCCGGCCCGGCAAAACGACCAGTATGCCGAGCCTTCGGATGTCAGGTCATAATTTCACCTTTGTCGGTTTCGCAGGCCGCTCCAGCCTGACAATATTGTAAGCTTCGGTGCTAACAATATTGTCAGTTGAACATCGTAAAAACTCTTATTAATGTGTTGCTTATAACATTTTGTTAATAAGTTAACCGATGAACATACTGGTAATTGGATGTGGGGCGATTGGCAGCTTTTATGCCGAACGTCTGGCGAATGCCCGGGCAACTGTCACTGTCACTGCTCGAGGTGCACATCTGGATGCGCTAAAGCGAAATGGCCTTACAGTGATCCACGATGGCGAAACCCGCCATCAGGACGTCATTGCCTGTTCTCATCCTGAATTACAATCTACCAGCAAAGCTGATGATTTCGATGTCATAGTGATTGCGCTGAAAGCTACGCAAACCCAAACGCTGCTCAACGAACTGGGAAGCTGGTTAGCCGCTGGCAAAACACCAGTGCTGTCGGTGCAAAATGGCGTAGATAACGAGCCTTTGCTGGCTTCTGTAGTTGGGCAGGCGCGTGTATGGGGCGGCTTGTCAGTGCGCAGTGGTGGCGAAATATCGCAGCCCGGGGTGGCCACAACCACTGGCATTTATAAAGTCATTATAGGCCCCTGGCCCGCGTCTAATATTATCCCTTCTAATTTAACGGCTTTGGCCAGTCTGTGGCAAAGCCAGCATGTCCCTCTTGAGGTAAGTGAAGATATTCGCAAAGAGCTGTGGAAAAAACTGATTGTGAATTGCGGGGTGAACCCGCTGTCGGCGGTCACGCGACAAAAAACCTATGAGTTAACCCATCAGCCGGAGCTGGCCCAAAAGGTTTATGGCGCCATGCAGGAGACCGGCAGGGCCGCTGCTTACGATGGGGTAGAAATCACCCCGGCAGAAGTGGGTGACATGTTCAACCTGATCAAGTCGTTCAACTCCATTAAAACCTCCATGTTAATTGATCTTGAGAAAGGCAGAGAGTTGGAGCTCGACGCTATTTTAGGCAGTGTGATTGCCCGTTGCCGCTTGCTGGGTAAACCGGCACAAATTACCGAATCTCTATGGACAGAGCTGACTTCAAAACCCTTGCCAGACAGCCTGGATGGCTTGTTTAACCGGGAATAAAAACACCGTTTGTCGAAGTAAGGAGTCTGACCGTGTTGTCGTCATTAAAAAGAAAGCTCTACGTGCCGGTGGCTATACTGGCCATTGTGGCCATCATTGCCCTGATTACCTCATTTTATGTGATTTCGGTATTGGGCAATGCCCAATCCTCGGTGGAAGCCATCGAGCGCTACGCGGCAAAAGCCCGGCAAACGCAGTTTATGCTGGTGAATTATTTTGATGGTGAGGTTAGCGTAGCTGTGCTAACTGACGCGGTAAATGAACTTAAAAATATCCCGGACTCGCTGACCACACACGTGGAGGCCAATGAGTTTTCCGGTATAGCTAATCGGATAGCCCGGGCTGACGACCACCGTCAGCAAATGCTGCAACTGGAAGAGCAGTTACTGGCGGCCACCGACAGTTCCATTAATGAGTCAAATTCGTTTTTAAAATACGTTGCGAAGAAGCTGCTGAAAGATCCGGTGTCGTTGCCTGAAGGGGAAGTGCGCACCATCATTGGTGCCACCAATAACACCGACACTAACTATCGTATCCAACGCCTGTTTTTGCGCATGATAAACGACAGTAGTCTGGTTCCTGAGTTGCGCGAATATATCAGTACCGCCATCGAAAATACCCGCAAAGATCTTATTGCGCTCACGGGTACGCCGGTTGAAGACGCCGCCCGGCGTGGTTTGGAACTCAATATTCAGGCCCAGGAAGTCAGCGAACAATACATTGACAATGCGGCGCGGCTGAGTGAGCTAAGAAAAGCACTGCTAAGTGATTTTTCAGAGTTTATAACCCTTCTGGGCAACGTTCAGACCAGCCGGATTGATGAGAGCTTTGCCGACGTGCGGGGCGCCATCATTATGCTTTCAACGCTGACTATTATTGGCATTGTGCTGGTGGTCTTTATTAACCTGGCGGCCGGGCGCAGTATTACCCAAAGTCTGGACTTAATCAGTAATCGCGCGGGCAAGCTGGCCGACGCCGGCGGAGATTTATCAAAGAGGCTGGATGAGAGTGGCGATCGTGAAATCGCGCAACTGGCTCAACAGTTTAATCGCTTTATTGAGCATATCCGGGGGATTGTGGGCGAAGTGAAAGAGTTGTCTGCTACAACTTCCTCCATGGCCAGCTCTGTGAATACCGGCAACCAGTCTATTGCCCGGGATCTGGAGGCACAGCTGGAACAGGCCGATGGCCTGGCGACATCCGCCGAAGAAATGCTGGCTTCTATTGAGCAGGTTACCCAGCACGCGGCCGGGGCGGCCAAGGAGGCCAGCAATGCACTGGCAGAAACCCGTAATAGTCAGGCGCTGCTTAATTCAACCCTGGCTAACAGCCAGACCATGTCCAGTGATGTGGCCAACGCTACCGGTCAGATGGAAAAACTGGCCGGGCTGGCCGAAGAAATTGGCGGCGTGGCTGAGGTGATAAATTCCATTGCCGAGCAAACCAACCTGCTGGCGCTGAATGCGGCTATTGAGGCGGCCCGTGCCGGTGAACATGGCCGTGGCTTCTCGGTAGTGGCCGATGAGGTTCGTAATCTGGCCACTAAAACCCAGCAGTCGCTGGGCCAGATTCAGGTGTCTATCGACGGGCTTCAGGGCGCCACCGAAATTGCAGTTAAGGCAATGCAAAGTACCCATACCGTTAGCGACGAAATGGTTAAGCATACCCAGGAGGCTGCTGCTTCACTGGCCCAGGTAACAGATATTATTGCCGCAATTGCCGACAATAATCACCAGATAGCGGTGAGTGTGGAAGAGCAGGCTGTGGTAATACGCGGTGTAAACAGCGCTGTAGTAGCCATCAGGGATTTATCGGCCAATGCCCAGCAGCGAACACAGAATGCGGCAGGCTCCACCGCCAGTATGTCGCAGCAGGCGGAGCAGTTACGCCTGTTGGTAGCCAACTTTAAAACCGGCTAGAGCACCTGCAGCAGTAACATGCCTGTTGCCGCCTGGCACAGTATGCCTGCCAGTAACACCGCGCCGTCTTTGCTCATCATTCCCACCGCGGTGAGGGTTATGGAGAAGGCTGGCACTGCTGCAGCAAAGGGCACCACTTCCAGTGGGATCATGCTCAGGGCAAACAGCGCGCAATAAACAGCAACAAAACGCGACGCCGGGCTTTGAGTTAACCCGGTTAAGCGCGGAGTGAGTATTTTCTCGGCTTTTACCACGTAGGGTCTGGATTTTTCTACCGCATTTTCCAGCTTTTCGTGGCTCAGTGAACGATTCTTCAGAACGGCGGGTAACCAGGGATGTTCGTCGCCAAATGCCATCTGTAAGCAGATTATACACAGTGTTATGCCACAAATAGACGGTACACCTGGGATAGCGCCGGTAGGCAGCAAGGCTATGAGAGCAGGCAGAAGCAGAAGTGGCCCGAACCCGCGGCTTTCAAACTTGTTGACCACATCGCCAACCGACACCTCGCCAGTGGTTTTGTCCAGCAGATCATCCATGATGTCACTGACTTTGTTTTTACTCATGTCTGATTATCCGTGTCCGTGAATACACCTATCATACACTATCCGAACTTTATGATAGCGGCATGACCAACTGCCATTATTAACACTCATTGCTGGTTTTCTGGGGATTACAAACAGGGCCTTTTTCGAAATCTTACTGTGCCTGGAGATTGTGATCTGTCTGTAAATATCGTTCTTTTTTATGAAATGAGTTTAGTCTAATTAAGCAATAATCATCCATTTAATTAGGATTTAAAATACAGCCATTGCCTCATGATGATTGAGAATTCTATTTATGAAAAAGCTAATTTTAAGCCTTTGCCTGTTACTGCTGCCAACCCTGAGCGTGGCAGGTAATGCTGGCTACTCTGTAGACTATATCCGCGGTGAGGGCGATGTCGAAGGGATTAAGCTTGCCGCTCGGTACAACGCCGGACCGTTGTCATATATCAGCGATGACATCCTGCTGTACTGGGAAGCGAGCGTTAATTTCTGGGAATACGGGGCGGAAGATAACCACGATACCGATTTTGTGCTGGCAGTCTCGCCGGTTCTGGTCAAGCAAATTGGCACAATCAGACAAGCTCCTCTGTTTCTGGAGGCCGGGATTGGTCTCTCGCTTATTGAAGATACCACCTTTGCAGGTAAAGACGTTAGCACTCACTATCAGTTTGAAGATCGCCTGGGCCTGATGATGCAGTTCGGAAACAACAACCAGCATCGCGTAGCCGTGCGTTATTTCCATTACTCTAATGCCGGCTTTAAGAAACCTAATCCGGGCCTGGACTTTATTGCACTGTCTTATCAGCGGGAGTTTTAGCTTAATGCTAGTGGCTAATCAGACGCGCCTTAGCTTCACTTTGACTGACAACCTTAGACTCAATCTGCTCAATGCTTTGTTGGTTGCGGTAGGTGGAGTAAGCCAGAAATACCGTTAAAGAAACTAAACCGATAAGGGCGAAAATACGCAGGCTGCGGGCGTTACTCATAGTGAAAATATCCTTATTTTGACAATGTCTGTTGACTAATTTATAGCCACTTCCGCTCACTGTGTAAAGCCCGCCAGGGTGTGCAGATTTATCACTGGGTATAAACCCGGGCAACTGCACTCATGCCCGGTTTTGTTATTACAGCGTAAAGCGGTTAACCTGCTCATTAAGCTCGGCGGCCAGCGAATCCAGTTGATCACTTACGGCAACCATTTGTCTGGCTGCATGCAGATTATCATCGCTATTGGTGCTAATTTGCTGAATGTTCTGGTTGATATCTTCAATCACCTGAGTCTGCTCTTCAGTGGCTGTGGCAACCTGCATATTTACATCATTAATATGCTGGATACCGGAAGCAATGGAGGTAAGCAGGCTTTCCAGATTTTGTGCTGCACTCACCACTTCTTCGGTTTGTCCGCGGCTGTCACGCATTTTCACCAGCGCCTGGTCGGAGTCGTGTTTAAATTTATCAATCTTGCTTTGGATTTCATCGGTAGACTGCGCCGCGCGTGAAGCGAGGCTGCGTACTTCATCGGCTACCACCGAGAAACCGCGGCCATGATCGCCAGCCCGAGCCGCTTCGATGGCGGCGTTCAGTGCCAGTAAATTGGTTTGTTCTGAGATGCCTCGGATCGTATCGAGAATGCCAATAATATCGGCAGTATGGGAATCCAGAGACTCGATAACGGCGGTTACTTCTGATACCTGCCTGGCTAACTGATTAATATTAGCGACCGCCCGGGCAGTGGTATCCAGCCCGTTAGTGGAAGTTGAGGAACACTCCTGTGCATCGGCTGCAGCAGCTTGTGCTGACGAAGCAATATCATTAACCGTATGGCTCATCTGGGTTAGCGCCGTAGCTACCTGAATAGTGCGGTCGCGCTGCTCTTCGCTATTGGTCTGTGTGGTTTTGGACTGGCTGGCCACCTCAAAAGCTGACTGGCGCAGATTGGCACTGGTATCGGTTACCCGTGAGATAATGTCATGCAAGCTGGCAATAAAGCGGTTAAAACCATCAACCAACTGGCGGGTTTCACGCTGTTCTGGCAGGGGAATTCGTTTGGTCAGATCACCGTGGCCGTCACCCAGCTGTTTAAACACTGCAGCGAGATTTTCAATTGGCTTACTGATGGTTCCGGCCAGCCATACGCCTAGCAGTGCAAAACCACCGGCAATCACCAGCGACCAGAAAATCATACTCAGGCTGGCGTTATCCATTTGCGAGTACAGCTCATTTTCGGGCACCTGTGCGATTACGTACCAGCCGGCACTTTTCACGTAAGTGCTGGCATACAGCATTTCTTCCCCCCGGGCGAGGTTAAAAGTCTGCTGTTGCAGTAGCTGGTTAGCAGTTTGCCCGGACGTGACATCGCGTAAATGCGACTTACCCAACAGGTCGGTGTTGGAATGGGCAATGATTGTGCCTTCACCGTCGGTCATGTAAATAAAGCCGCTCTCGGCGATTTTTACGCTGTTTAATACATCAACCAGTTCATCAACCGATTTGGCAACTCCCGACATGCCTCGGCCATTAGTTTGCTGGTAGTTAGCAAATAAACGATAGCCCTGGCCAGGTTCGTTGTACAAACTTAACGAGGTTTCCTGACCACTGTCTTTATAAGCGAAAAACCAGCCATCGTATTGATCGTTTTTAAGTACCCGTAAAAAGCCGTCCTGATTCCAGTATTTGTGGGTGTTGCGGTCGACAAATGAGGTTACCGTGAGATCGTTAAAGCGGGCAATCTCACCAAGATAATTTACCAGCCGGTTTTCGCCCTGCTTATCGGCACCGGCCGCAGACCAGGCAATAATATCCGGATTATTGGCAATGCTGAAAGCGACTGATTTCATCAGAGTCACTTCTTTATCTACCCGGTTGGCTACCTGTTTTACCATATTGGGTAACTGCGCCGTTTCCATATTGGTTTCCATCATATCGCGGGCAATAAACTGTTGAACCGTACCTACCAGCAGGGTAGAGGCGAGTACCGCAATGATGAGAATGGTGATGAGCTTTTGTTTAATACTAAGTGAGCTAAAGCGCATAGTAAGTACCTGGAAACCTTATAATTGTTATTGAGCGGGAACGCGCCTGGCGGCCTTAAAGGGCACACCTCATGTTGCGCGGGGCCTTTGGCGTAGTAATAAATGTATTAGGTTGGAGGTGGTCGTACAAGTTGAAATTGGGATGCTAACAAAATTACCGTGTTTTGTTATCGTTTTATTTACAAGTGGCGCTGTCGAGCGGGGACAAAAAAGGCCACGTAATGGTGGCCTGTTATTATTTGTGCAGGCTAATTTAGAAGTGATCGGCGTGAAAACGCAGGTGATCACCAATAAACGACGCTATAAAGTAATAGCTGTGGTCGTAGCCTTCATGCTGACGCAGGGTCAGCGGATACTGATTGGCTTCAGCGGCATGTTGCAGCGCCTCAGGTTTTAGCTGCTCAGCAAGGAAGTTATCGTCCAGGCCCTGATCGACCAGCATTGGCGTATGCGCTTTGCTGGCATTGATCAGGCACACGGTATCGTGGGCTTCCCACGCTGATCTATCGTCGCCCAGATAAGCGGTAAATGCTTTCTGGCCCCAGGGGCAGTTAACCGGATTGGTGATTGGGCTGAAGGCCGACGCCGAAGCAAACATACCCGGGTTTTTCAGCGCGATACTCAGTGCACCGTGACCGCCCATGGAATGACCGGCAATGGCACGTTTATCGGATACCGGGAAGTTCTCTTCGATAATCGCAGGCAGCTCTTTTACCACATAATCGTACATGTGATAGTGGGTTGCCCAGGGCGATTGGGTGGCGTTGACATAAAAGCCTGCCCCTTTACCCAGATCGTAGTTGTCATCGTCGGCAACGTCGTCACCTCGTGGCGAGGTGTCTGGTGCCACAATGGCTACGCCCAGCTCAGCTGCCACGCGTTGCGCGCCAGCTTTTTGCATAAAGTTTTCGTCGGTACAGGTGAGGCCCGATAACCAGTAAACCACTGGTACCTTGGTACCGTTGCTGCACTGCGGTGGCAAATAAATAGCAAAACGCATGGTGCAGCGATTCACTTCAGAGCGGTGGGTATATTGCTTGTGCCAGCCACCGAAGCTCTTATTACAACTGATATTTTCTATTGTCATGATATCTTCCGATGTGCAATGAAAAAACTACCCCGCCACCCTAAAGTGGGTCATGTTACTGGTGGCGGGAGTAGTGATTAAGCGTTGTAATGAATTACGCTACGGATACTCTTGCCTTCGTGCATTAAGTCGAAAGCTTCGTTAATGTCTTCCAGGCCCATGGTATGGGTAATGAAATCATTCAGGGCAAACTTGCCTGCCAGGTAGTCCTCAACAATCCCCGGCAGTTCTGAGCGGCCTTTTACGCCACCAAAGGCAGTACCGCGCCATACACGACCGGTAACTAACTGGAATGGACGGGTAGAGATTTCCTGACCAGCACCGGCAACACCGATGATGACTGACTCACCCCAGCCTTTATGGCAGCACTCAAGCGCTGAACGCATAACGTTAACGTTACCGATACACTCAAACGAGTAATCCACGCCACCGTCGGTCATTTCTACGATCACTTCCTGAATCGGCTTGTCGTAGTCTTTCGGGTTGATGCAGTCAGTTGCGCCCAGCTTTTTAGCCAGCTCAAACTTAGACTCATTCAGATCGATACCAATGATGCGACCGGCTTTGGCCATGGTGGCACCAATGATAGCCGACAGGCCGATACCGCCCAGACCGAAAATCGCTACCGTATCGCCTTCCTGAACTTTTGCAGTTTTAGTGACTGCGCCCATACCGGTTGTAACACCACAGCCCAGTAAGCACACTTCTTCCAGTGGCGCTGTAGGATTCACTTTAGCCAGTGAAATTTCTGGCAACACGGTGTACTCAGAAAAAGTAGAACAACCCATGTAATGGAAAATTTCCTTGCCATTACAGGTAAAGCGGGTGGTGCCATCAGGCATCAGGCCTTTCCCCTGGGTTTCGCGAACCGCACTACACAGGTTGGTTTTACCAGACAGGCAGAACTTACACTTGCCGCATTCTGCGGTGTACAGTGGAATAACGTGATCGCCCACTTTTAAAGAAGTAACGCCTTCACCTACTGATTCAACAATACCACCACCTTCGTGGCCC
>CEWJ01026182.1_pt1 | contig 11485 bp, 9 predicted proteins | sample 350291 | NCBI WGS metagenome assembly CEWJ01 (sample SAMEA2622923, study PRJEB7988) | marine metagenome | isolation source: saline water (ENVO:00002010), including | reverse complement strand
TTGGTGCTGCTTGGCTAATTCGGCCGGCAACTGCTCGATCAGGTCGGACGTGATCAAGGCGTCGTTCAGGTCCATCGACTCACAACTTAGGTGGTCACACAGAATCTGAATGATCGTATCCTCATCGAGATATCCAGAGTCCACCATCGCCTGAAACGCGCTAACTCCGGAGGATTCCACCTCCCCCGCGACCTCCTCCAACTGGAATTCATCCAGTAGATTCTGGTCACCAATCAAGGCAAGAAGTGGAATTGCGGTAAAATCAGCCATTACTCCTCATTTTCCTCCTCCTCAGCCATCATACCCGCCTGAACAGCCCGCAACTTGTCCATGATTGTGCCGGGATCCTGCGCCTTGGTAATTACTTCATCCTCGGCAATCAAACCGGCCTGATATTTCTCTAACAGGTAGGAATCGAGATTCACCATCCCGTACTTGGCGCCGGTCTGGATGTCCGAGTTGATTCGATAGGTCTTGTTATCACGAATCAGAGCCGCGATGGACGGCGTGCGGTTCATAATCTCGAACACCGCCACACGTCCGGGCTTGTCCGCCCTCGGACAAAGCAACTGCGAGATCACTGACTCCAACACCGTGGACAACTGAATACGAATAGTGTTCTGCTGGTTGGTTGGAAACGCATTCACAACACGGTCGATCGTCTTTGCAGCGCCGGTTGTGTGCAGCGTTCCAAACACCAAGTGACCAGTCTCCGCAGCCGTGATGGCCGCCTCAATCGTCTCCAAGTCACGCATCTCACCCACGAGAATAACATCGGGATCCTGACGCAGCGCGCGCCTGAGCGACTCACCGAAGCTGGGGACGTCCACGTGAATTTCACGCTGGGTGATAATCGCGTTCTTGTGGTTGTGATAAAATTCAATCGGATCCTCGATCGTGATGATATGGGCGTCGTCACGCTCAATATTGATGATATCGATCATCGAGGCAAGCGTGGTACTTTTGCCGGATCCGGTCGGCCCAGTCACCAGCACCATGCCACGAGGCTTGTAGAGGAGTTCCTTGACGGACGGCGGCAAACCGATCTGCTCAAACGTCAGCAACGTGGTCGGGATTTGCCGCAACACCATCGCGAAACGGCCCTTCTCCTTAAACACGCTCACGCGAAAACGCGCCAGTTCACCAAACGCAAACGCGAAGTCAGCTCCACCCCGCTCGCGCACCTCCTGGATGCTTTCGTCAGAAGTAATGGAACGCATCAGTTCCTCGGCAGTCTCGTTGGTCAACGCCGGCCCGTCCACCTTTTGCAGGATGCCGTGCAACCGCATGGCTGGAGGAACACCTACACGGATATGTATATCCGACCCCCCCTCTTGCACGATGAGGTGCAATAAATCTGACATTGCGTATGACATACTATGCTATCCTATCAATTCTCATCTCCTACAGTGACCCGCAAAACCTCTTTAGGGGTTGTCATCCCAGCAATAGCCTTTCTGGCGCCATCTTCTCGAAGTGTGCGCATACCCACTTTTCTGGCATGGTTTTGAATTACCCCTGAAGTTTCCTTATTAATAACCAGTTTCCGACCCTCATCCTCCATCACATAAACCTCAAATAAGCCAAATCTGCCCTTGTAACCTGTATTGTTACATTTAGCACAGCCCTTGCCTACTTTGAAATTAGGATCCTTGATGTTATTTATATCAAGCCCCAGCGCGCCTAACTCGGAAGTGTCCGGATCAGTAGGCCCCTCGCACTTAGCACAAATCTTTCGAACTAGTCTTTGAGCCATTAGGCAACGCGTTGCTGATGCGATGAGAAATGGTTTCACACCAATATCAATCAAACGCGCAACTGCCGCCGTCGCGGAATTAGTATGCAGGGTGGAGAACACCAAGTGACCAGTCAGAGAGGCGTTAATCGCGATGGACGCAGTCTCCAAGTCACGAATCTCACCGAGCATCACCACATTGGGCGCCTGACGCAACATGGCACGGAGCGCATTCGCGAAAGTCAAATCCACCGCAGTGTTCACCTGAACCTGATTAATACCTTCCAACTGGTACTCAACCGGATCCTCCACCGTGATGATCTTCCGGTCCGGTTTGTTAATGTAGTTGAGACAGGAATAAAGCGTGGTCGTCTTGCCGGAACCGGTCGGCCCCGTCACCAGCAGGATGCCATCCGGCAACTGAATCAAATTCTCAAACGTCTGCTGGTCATCTGCGAGGAATCCCAACTGACCAAGACCAAGTTTTAAACCTTCCTTGTCCAACAGACGCATGACGATGCTCTCACCGTGCGTGGTCGGCAGACAGTTTACACGAAGGTCAATCGTTTTGCCGCCGACGTTTGCCTGGATACGGCCGTCCTGCGGAATCCGTTTTTCCGCTATGTCCATCTCGGACATAATCTTCAGACGACTGATGACTGCAGCCTGTAATTTACGGGGCGGGGCTGGTTGCTCGTGGCAGACACCGTCGATGCGGTAACGAACACGGAACCGATCCGCCATTGGTTCAAGGTGGATATCAGACGCCTCCATTCGAAACGCCTCCACGATGAGCGTGTTCACCAACTTAATGATCGGCGTGTCGGCATCGACAGCGTCATCGTCGTCCGCCATGTCCACTTCGCCGATCGTGCTGATCTGCACCTCCCCTTCGGTGATGTCCTGTAATAACTTGCTGACACTGTCGTCCTTGGCCGCCCCGTAGTATTGCTTGAGAGCAGCCTCGATCTCCTCCTCATCGGCCACGTTAACGTTAACCTCCATACCAAGCGTCTGGCCAAGCCCGTCGATAGCATCCAAGTCTGAGGGATCAGCCATCGCCACGGTGACGCTCAACTCATCCATGTAGAGAGGAACCACCTTGTATTGATGGGCGACATTGCGAGGCACGGCGGAAACAACATCATCCTCGATGGTCTGTTCTCCGAGTTCGATGAACTCCGTCCCAAACTGGGCCGCCTTGGCCTGCGAAACCTGAATGGGCATGACCACCCCCTTTGCGATCAGGGTATCAACCACACCTTCCCCGCTGGACATGGATTCATCCTGGGCGAGGGCCAATTCCTCGTCCGTTACCACGCCCATTTCGGCAAGTGTATCTACCAGGTAGTCGTCTCTTGCTGCCACAGAAAATTAATCAAAACCGCCAAAGGTCCTAAAAGGGTGGAAAGTCTACGCGCGCTCAAGCCAAAGTTAAAGTCGGTAAACTCCTCCTGCACACCCCGGCAAGCGGGGAAAGGCGCAAATGGCTACCCGAACCACCGGCTTCATCCAAGCCTTTAATTGCACTTTTCTGCCCTTGGCCAAGCGCAAACACCACAATCCCTCAAACCTCGGTGCGGATTGCCATGCTGCACCGATTGCGGCAGAGTCCGCCCGCGTGCTTGGCCAAACGCTTGGCCACGAACGGAATGGAGACTCCCTTACCATTGGTAATTGGCATCGATGGCGGCGCCACTTACAGCCACGGCGTTGCTGCCACCCTCGATGGCCGCGTCCTCGCCGTCGTTCATTCCGCCTCCATGAACTTTACCGGTTCCTACCAAAAAGAGGTACGCCGGCGCATGAACGAACTGGTCCGCGAACTGGAACTCCAACTCCCGTTTGCCAACGAGGTAGTCCGTTACAACGTATCGGCCGCGGGCATTTTCAGCGAAGCCACAGTCGATCAAAAGGAGAAGCTTTTTGGCAAAATCTATCCGTGGAAACAAACCCGCCTTGTGGGCGACAGTGTCGCCGGTTTTCAGGCGGCCACGCTTGGCAAACCCGGCGTGCTCGTCATCTGCGGAACCGGCACGAGCATTATCGCAGGCAACCTCGACTCGGAATTTACCCACCGCGGCGGCTGGGGGCCGTTGCTCGACGATGTGGGCAGCGCCTACTGGATCGCCGTGAAAGCCATCCGCGCTGCCATCGATGACTTCGAGGGAACCGGCCCGGAAACCGCCATCACTTCCACCCTGTGCGAGTGGTACGAGATCAAAAACATCCAAGGCATCGTGCCCATCATTTACCACCCGGAGTTCAACAGGGCCAAGTTCGCAATACTTGCCTCCCGTCTGGACAAGACACTTGGCAACACCGACGACGTTTATCAGGGTATCTGCCGGGAAGCGGGAACAGAAGTCGGCAAACTAACCATCCGCACGGTTGAAAAATCCGGACTCGATATCTCCCCCCTGCCGGTTTTCTTTTCCGGCGGCGTGTTGCTGTTCAACAGCCATGCGCAAAAGGCGTTCGAGGAAACCCTGCGCGACCAATTCCAAGTGTTGCTCAGCCAACCGCGCCTCCCGACCGTGCTTGGCTCAACCATCCTCGCCCTGCGCGAGGAAGGCGTGGAAATCACCGACGAACTGGTGGATCAACTCGACTCCACCTATCGCAACGTCGACGAACTAACCAGGGACTGACCGGCACCACGCCGGAGCTGTTCAACTCGTCTCCTAGTATTCCTTCGCCTCGCCCCAATCCGCAATCTTCAAAATGTTCCGGACCTTTCTCCGTTCATATCGGTGTTTTTTCGCCTTGCCCGGCTGGGTTTGAACCTGATGAAAGGGGTGCTCCTCGCTGACGAGGCCGGAAACGATCTCGGTATTTTTCTTCATGGAAAAAGGGGTAAAGGGAAGAAACCGCTGGTCAGGATGGGAAGACCATCCCTGCTTGTTGCAAGCCAAGCCCCTGCATGTATCAAATCATACATGATGACGGTTGCGGTTCTGACACCGTCCCGCCTAGGCCGTTCAAAGGTTTTTCAGGAAAAACGGAAGACACCCGAGCGCCACTCGTCAAGTGTCTCAGACTCTAGCAGTTCCATCCCCAATTCACAAAAGGCCTTTTGCACGCTAGGGAACTGCTCGATCAGGATACCAGCTAGTATCAACTGCCCACCCGGCGCCAGCCAGGACGTGAGTTTTTCGCGCTCCGCAATCAGCAGATCATCAATCAGGTTCGCACAGATCACATCAAACTGCCGGCCTCCGGCTGTCATCTCCGTCAAATCGCGCACATCAAATACCAACGAACCGGCCAGCTCATTTTGCTCGGCGTTTTCGCGTGCCACTCCCACCGCCTGCGGATCGAAATCCCACGCCTCAATCGGAGTGTATCCCAGCTTGGCCGCGGAGATCGCGAGGATGCCCGACCCGGTTCCGGCATCGAGAAACGATCGTGGTTCGCCCTTCGGCGCGTTGGCGGACAACTGTTTCAGGCAAAATAAAGTGGTCGGGTGATGCCCCGTGCCGAAACTGAGCCCCGGATTCAAAGTCACCACCGCCTGCCCCGGCTTGGCCTCAACCTGTTCCCAGTCCGGCTTGAGCAACAGTCGATCACTGATCTCGATAGGGTGAAAATGTTTCTTCCAAGACTCCGACCAATCCTCGCGCTTGACCGGCAGCACGTCCCAAAGGCCACCCCCGGCGTCGATCCCCGACTCACGGATCACCTCGATCCCTTTCCGCAGCGCCTCCTCTTCCTCCGCATTAATCGCATCGCGCTCGAGATAAACGGTGACCTTGGCCTGATGGGTGATCGTGTCCGACCAGACCGACGGCGTCGTCTCGAACACCCACTCCAGCATTGCCGCCACCGGCTCCTCCGCCTCCGGGGTCGTGTAAACGCACACGCTGATGATCGGTTCGAGTTTGTCGGTGCTCATCTGCCGCCAGCGTAACGACTAAGCGGCGACGCGGCGAGCCGTGAACCGGCGGCAAATGCTTGTTTGATCCTCCCGCCACGCTACGCTTGGCCAAGCGCAAAAATGAAATCAATAGCTCTCTTTCTTCCAATGGCACTGGCCGCCGTGATTTCGCTTGGCCAAGCGGCCGAAATGAAAACGCCGGGAGACCGGATTTTCGCCCGGTATTTCGAGAACGAAACCAAGCGCTTGGCCAAGGCCGACCTCGCCGAGATCAGGACGCTCGGCGACTGGAACGAAAAGAAAAACGAATACCGCCGCCAACTCCGCGAGATGCTCGGGCTCGACCCGTTGCCGGAGCGCACGCCGTTGCAGGTGAAGATCACCGGCACGGTGCAGCACGACGAGTTCGAGGTACGCAAGCTTCACTACCAGTCCAGCCCCGGCCTGTACGTCACCGGCAATCTTTACGTGCCAAAAAAACTCACCGCCCCCGCCCCGGCGATCCTCTACGTCTGCGGCCACGGCCGGGTGCAAATCGACGGCGTCAATTACGGCAACAAGACTCACTACCAACATCACGGCGCGTGGTTCGCCCGCAACGGCTACGTTTGCCTCACGATCGACACGATCCAACTTGGCGAACTTGAGGGCATCCACCACGGCACCTACCGGCATCGCATGTGGTGGTGGAATTCGCGCGGCTACACCCCCGCCGGTGTCGAGGCATGGAACGGCATCCGCGCGATCGACCTCCTCGAGTCGCTGGACTTTGTCGACAAAAACCGCATCGGTGTCACCGGACGCAGCGGCGGCGGCGCGTATAGTTGGTGGATCGCCACACTCGACGAGCGTATCAAGGCCGCCGCGCCGGTCGCCGGCATCACCGACCTGAAAAACCATGTGGTCGATGGCGTTGTCGAGGGGCATTGCGATTGCATGTTCCAGGTGAACACCTACCGCTGGGACTTTGCGCAAGTCGCCGCACTCGTCGCGCCACGGCCGTTGCTCATTCTGAACACCGACCGCGACGGCATTTTCCCGATCGACGGCATCACCCGACTGCACACCAAGGTCGCGCGCATTTACGAACTGCACGGCAAGCCGCAAAACCTCGGGCTGGCCATCACGCCCGGCGGCCATTCCGACTCGCAGGAACTCCGCATCCCCGCCTTCAACTGGTTCAACAAACATCTCAAGGGCGACACCGGCCCTATCACCACTTTGGCCAGCAAGGAATTCACCCCGCAACAACTCAAGGTGTACAAGACCGACCCAGCTGACGAGCGCACCACGACCATCCACGACTCATTCCCGCGAATCGCATCCGGCGAAGAAACCGCCGACCCCGCCGTACTCAAGGTCATCCGGCACAAATCGTTCGGCGCCTGGCCAAGCGGCGACACCGAACTGAATCTCCGTAAGGCATGGGAGGTCGTTCACGACGGTGTCCGCTTTGCCGCGTTCGACTTTGACAGCCAGCCACACGTCCGACTGCGGATGTACATCGCCCACAAGGCCGGCTTGGCCAAGCCGGAGGCGGTGCACATCGAGATGCCGGACGAAGCCGGCTGGAACCGCTACTTGAATCTTGGCCGCCCGGCCTTCACCGAGCAATGGAGTGAGGAATTGAAACTCGCCGGCATAGATGCCAGCGCACCGATCCCCGACAAACTCCGCGCCAACCTCGCGCGCCAGATGAAGTTCGTCCGCGAACACCCCGAGGTATACGTCACCTTCATGCCGCGCGGCACCGGGCTGACCCGACTCACCCAAAACGAGCGTCACATCACCCAGACGCGTCGACGATTCATGCTGCTTGGCCAAACGCTCGCCGGGCAGCAGGCGCTCGACATCCGGCAGTGCATCGCCGCCACCCGCCAACTCGACCTCTGCAGCGACGCCCCACTTGAGCTTTGGGGCTACGGCCACACCGCCAGCCTCGTTACTGTCGCGGCGTTGTTCGAGGACGGCATCCACAAAATCAACCTCCGCGACTATCCCGCCAACGACAAAGATCAACCGGACTACCTGAACATCTCCCGCTTCGCCACGCCCGCCCAACTGCTCGACTTGGCCAAGCGGCGCACACAGGTCAAGCTTCTCAAGAAGCGCGGCGCCAAATGAGTTCGCACCACGATGTCATCGTCGTCGGCATCGGCTCGATGGGCGCGGCCGCCTGCCTGCACTTGGCCAAGCGCGGCGCCAGGGTGCTCGGCATCGACAGCCAACCGGTGCCCAACACCAATTCCTCCTACAACGGCAACACCCGCGTCATCCGCCTGACTTATCAGGAGCACCCCGACTACGTGCCGCTGCTCAAGGAGGCGTACCGGCTGTGGGATGAGATCGAACAGGAAACCGGCACGCGACTGCTCCACAAGACCGGCGTGCTGTACATGGGTTTCCCCGATCGCGAGGCGATCAGCGGCGTCAAACTCGCCTCCGAAAAATACGATCTCCGCTACTCCACCTTGACGCACACAGAGTTGGCGCAGCAGTTCCCGCAGTTCACCCTGCCCGAGGCGATGGTCGGTGCGCTCGAACCGGAGGGCGGCTACCTCCTCTCCGAGCGTGCTGTCGAATCCTACGCCCGTGCCGCCCAACAACACGGCGCCACCCTGCTCACCAACGAACCGGTTCTTGGCTGGTTGCATGACACTCACAGCGTCACCGTCCAAACCTCGTCCGGCACTCACACTGCGGCGCAACTGATCATCTGTGCTGGGGCATGGTCCGGCCCGTTGCTGCACCTGCCCAAGCTGGAACTCACCGTCACCCGCCAAGTTCTCGGCTGGGTGCGCCCGCCGTACTCAACCCAGTTTCAACGCGGCGAGTTTCCGGTTTGGAACATCGACCCCAACGGCGACGGCGACCTCACCGGCATCTACTACGGCTTCCCGATGAGCGACGATCCCGATGAAGGCAGCGGCCTCAAACTCGCGTGGCATCACCCCGGCCAACCGATGCCGCCCGACGCCATCACCGCTGAGACGTTTCCCTCTGACGAAGAGGAAATCCGGCTGCCACTCCGCCGGTATCTGCCCAGCGCGCTTGGCCCCATCGAGGCCATCAAGATCTGCAAATACACCAACTCAGCCGACGGTCATTTCGTCGTCGACCGGCACCCAGAGAGCGACCGCGTGCACTTCGCCTGCGGCTTTTCGGGCCACGGCTTCAAATTCTCCAGTGTCATGGGCCGCATACTGAGCGACCTCGCCATCGACGGCAAAACCACCCACCCCATCGACTTCCTCCGCCTCAGCCGGTTCAAAAAGTAAAAAATTTCCCAGCATTGCCAAGCGCTTGGCCAAGCGGCAGGATTTTGCGCGATGAAAAAACTGCTGACGGTTCTGCTCCTGACTGCGATTGGCCAAGCGATCGCGGCGGCCAAGCCGTACAATGTCCTCGTCATCCAGACAGATGAGCATCACTTCAAGACGCTCGGCTGTTACGGCGGCAAGATCGTCAGCACGCCGAACATTGACTGGATCGCAAAGAACGGCGCGATCGCCACGAGCTTTTATGCCACCACACCGGTTTGTTCGCCTTCGCGGGCGGCGCTTGTCAGCGGGAGGTATCCGCAGGCCACGCCGGTCACGAACAACAACATACCGCTCGGCGACGAAATTGTAACCTTCGCCGAGGTGCTCCGCCGCAAGGGCTACAAAACCGGCTACTCCGGCAAGTGGCATCTTGACGGACTAGGCAAACCGCAGTGGGCGCCCAAGCGTAAGTTCGGTTTTGAGGACAATCGCTACATGTTCAATCGCGGTCACTGGAAAAAATTCGGCTTCTCCAAGGCCGGCCCGATGATTGGCTCCTACAACAAGCGGGGCGCTCCCGATTACAAACTGAACGGGGCCAACGAGCACACGTTTGCCACCGACTGGCTCGCGAACCACACCATAAATTTCATCAACAAAAACAAGGGCCAGCCGTTCTGTTACATGGTCAGTTTTCCCGATCCACACGGTCCGAATACGGTCCGCAAGCCATACGATAAGCTGTACGAAAACGTGAAGGTGCCGATCCCGGTGTCGATCAACAAACCGCGCGCGCAGACTCCCCGCTGGGCCGCCGCCGATCCCCGTATCACCGCCGACACCGTGCGGTTGCTTATGCCGAAGTATTACGGGATGGTGAAATGTCTCGACGACAACATCGGCCGCATCCTCGATACGCTCCGCAAAAATAAGCAGATCGACAACACGATCATCGTTTTCACTTCCGACCACGGCGATCTCTGCGGCGAACACGGCCGACTCAACAAGGGTGTGCCGTACGAAGGCTCGGCGCGGATTCCATTCCTGATGTTTTGCCCCGGCAAAATCCCCGCCGGCACGGTGGTCGACGAGGCGTTGAGCTGCGTTGATTTCTTGCCAACGCTGTTCGCGCTCACCGGCGACAAGCTGCCCAAGGGCGTGCAGGGTCGTGACGCCTCGGCGCTGTTCAGGGGCAAAGCCGACAAATGGGACGACGTGGCATTCCTTCGCTCCACCTCCAACGGCCAGCCGTGGCTCGCCGCCGTCACCGACCGACACAAGCTCGTCTACTCCTCGCTTGGCCAACCGTGGCTGTTCGATCTCAAGACCGACCCGGACGAGTTGCAAAACGCCTTCGACAAACCGGAATCGAAACCAATCATCCGGAAGTTAACCAAGCGCCTGGCCGACTACGCCAAGCGCAACAACGACCCCTACGCAGGCAACAAGCAAATCCAGGCCGACATGAGCCAAGCGCTTGGCCAAGCGAAGTAACATGGCGCGGCGGAACGAACCGCGACGCCTGATGGTGGCCAACGTGCTGTGCATCCTTGCGCTTGGCCTGATGAACGGCGGTGCCGCGGCGCTGAACATGCAACTGGATCACGCGCTGCCAATCCTGCCGATCCTGTTTTTCTTCTCGGCCCTCGCCTCGCTGGTGTTTTGGATGTACTGCGCCAGCAAACTGCGCCTCGAACCGGATGCACTTAAAAAGGCCGCCCTTTTTGCCGCCCTGCCGTGGTGGGTGTTGAGCCTCCCCGCATTGATCGCCGCGATCGTCTCCCTGTTGACCGCAGACGACGCGATGAAAGCCGTCGGATGGGGACTGCTCACCGCCCTTCCCCTCGTGGCCGGCACCCTCTGCTGGGGTGTTCACATCATGATCGCCAAAATCCACCCCTCGCTGAAAAAGTAAGCAAGCGCTTGGCCAGACTATGAACGAAATGTTCACGGGATGTTGTAAAATGGGGAGCGAACGCGGCTCGCGTGCTGCCTTGGGAGGCCTGCCCAAGCCTTGGTTTCGAACACAATGGTTTACTTTAGAGAAATCTGATTCCGGCGAGCCGCGTGCGCTCCCCAAAATCAAGCGCGTCAGCGCTGGCGGGTCATGCGCTCGAGGATGCTGTACTGGCGGAAGCTGAGGTTGCTGAACGGCACGCCGTCGATCTCGATGCGGTATTTGGACGGCAGCTCCTCGCCGGTCAACGGTTTGAACGTCTGCCGTTCGATGTATGGGATGTGGTAGATGGTGTAGAGCATGCAGGCGAGCCGGGCGTACATCTTGTCGTTCGCATTAATGACCACCCACGGGCTTTCCTCGGAGGACGTGCGCTCGAGCATCTGGGTCTTGTACTTGGTGAATACCTCCCACTTGGCCCGGGCGCGTTCGTCGTTCTTTGAAAATTTCCAGTATTTGAGCGGGTGCACGATGCGTTCCTTGAAACGGAACAATTGCGTATCGCGATCGACCGAGAGGTAAAACTTGATCAGGATCAGGTCATTGGCGATCAGTTTTTCCTCCCAAGTGAGGACACGTTTCATGAAGTAACGATACTGCCGCTCCGAGCAGTAGCCCATGGTCGGTTCGATGAGTGCGCGGTTGTACCAGGA
>CEWJ01003787.1_pt1 | contig 11493 bp, 11 predicted proteins | sample 350291 | NCBI WGS metagenome assembly CEWJ01 (sample SAMEA2622923, study PRJEB7988) | marine metagenome | isolation source: saline water (ENVO:00002010), including | reverse complement strand
GCTAATACATACTTTGAGACTGTACCAGATTCTTCGACTTGGACTGACAAGACAGATGATCAGAAGAATAGATCTTTGATTGCAGCTACAAGATGGATTGATACCTTGAATTACTATGGATCAAGATGTGATAATGGACAGGCATTAAAGTTTCCAAGGAATAATTATAAAATTGATAATGTAGAACTTACTTGCACCACTATCCCAAATAACATTAAATATGCACAATATGAATTAGCTAGAGCTTTAGCTAATGATACAAGTGCTATCACTGGAACCACAGGTAAAGATGGTAACTTTAGTGAAGTTCAGCTAGGAGATTTACAAGTGAAATATAATACTGATAGTCAAGGGACAGGATCTATTAACAATATTCTGGACGTATATCCGTGGCTTCAAAGTTATCTTGGTGCGTACATGCTAGGGGGTTCTGGTACTTATCAAACTAGAGTGGTGAGAGGATAATGGCAGGTCAACTAGATAGCTTATTTAAAAGTGTTGCTCAAAGTGTTGTATCTTCTTTGGGTACATCACTTGATAGTACTGTTAGTTTTACAAAGAAAGGAGTTTCTAGTTATAACATTGAGACTGGGGAGCAGGTAACTGTAGATACTGTTTTCTCTGACTTAAAAATACCAATATCTTTTATACGTTCAGAAGAAGAAACAGGTCAAGAGATGAGACAGGCAAGACTATATATCACGCCTGATCTTATAGGAAATAATCAGATAGAAATGAACGATGAAATAACGATAAACTTTAATGGTTCAAACAGAGTTACCCAAATTGTTGATATTGATACTAAGAAAGGCGGGCAGATTTACCTGTTTAGTATTTTGGTACGTTTTTAGATGGCAACAAGATTCTTAAAAGATTTACCTAAAGATTTAGATAGGAAAATTAGTAGAGATTTTAATAATCTTATTAAAGATGTTCATTTTGAATTATCTAATAGGAATGAGACTAGACCAACAACAATGCCTGTTTTTACAGGATTTTTTGCTTCTAGCTGGAAGGTTCAAAACAGCCCAGTAACAGCTACTCATAAAGCAGAAGATTATGAACCCTGGGCTACTCAAAGAAAAATTGTATGGAAAGCTTTTTCTAAAGGACAAAAGATTAGACCTCCTAGACCAGTTGTTAGACCTAGATTTCCCGTAGGGTCAGGTAAAAGAATATTTAATTACAGAAAAGCAGTTTTTATTGGAAACAAAGCAATTTATTCTCAGTATGTTTTAGAAAGTGGAGAGATCCAAAAATTTGTTCAGGGTGATTTAGCTCGTCTGATAAAAGAAAACATGTCAGATAAAGGTAAGCTATTTATAGGAGGAGCTACACCTGAGAAATCATCAGGAATTACATACACAGGATTTGAAGCATGACCTTAGTAAATACTAGAGCAGCGTTTGAAAAAGCAGTAACAGATAAGATATCTGAGATCGACCCTACTGTTTCAATGGTTTATGACAATGTTCATTTTACAACTCCTGGTAAAAGTCAAAAATACATTTTGATGAACATAAACTTTACTCAATCAACTCTACAAAATCAAGGAGCAGCTTCAACTTATTACGCAGGAGTAATTCAATGTAATATTTACGTTCCAAAATCAAAAGGAACAGCAGTTTTATCTTCTATTTCTGAAGCAGTTATTGATGGACTAACTTCTGTAAATGAGGCTACTTATGTTGATACCTTTAGTTGTAATCCTAGAGTATTAGATATTAATGGTCCAACTCCATTGGAAATAGAGGATAGAAGTCATTTCATTGGAATAATATCTTGTCAATTTTCAGCAAATGCTTAGTATAATAGAATAGCAATCTAATGAATCTATGGAAGCGATTGAACTGCTCAAAAATAAATTTGGTGTAAGCCAAAAATATGTGTATGAATTAAAAGATGGAGATGAAACAGTACTAGAGATATACTGGAATCCATTAACTATTGCAGAAAGAGAATCAATCGTAGCGAAATCTGGAGATTCAGGAACTAATGATGATTTTGCATTAAATCTTATGATTACAAAAGCTTTAGATGAAGATGGTAATAGATTGTTTCAAGATGGTCATAAAGCATCATTAAGAAGAGAAGTAAATGCTGGAGTCTTGCAAGATATACAACTTGCAATGTTAAATTCTGGTTCTGAATATAAGTTAGAGGAAGCGAAAGCAGATTTAAAAAGTTAAGAACGATTGGTTTTTTATGTTTTTTTTAGCTTCAGAGCTAGGAATGACTATTCAAGAACTTACTAATAAATTGACACAAGAAGAGTATATAAACTGGCTTGCTTACTATGAGTTAAAAAGAGAATATGAAGATAAAGCTTATGAAGATGCAAAAAATAAATCACGAGCAAGAAAACGCTAAAAGCGGTACACTAAAATAAAGTTTTGTTTTTACTGTGGCCGATTACGGTGTAAATATAAATTTAAGGATTAAAGGGCAGTCAGGTCTTGATAGATTAAATTCTAAAGTAAAAGAGTTAACAAAAAGTGTAGATGATATTCGTCAGATAGACATAATGAATCCTCGAAATACGGGAGGTGCAGGAGGAAAGGATGCTCGAAATGAACTGAAAAAATACAGACAAGATATGGATGATGTTGTTAAAAGTGTTAATAAAGCGAAAGGAGCCTTTGGTGAAACAGCTAATCAACAAATGGCAGTGTCAGATTCTTTAGAAGAATATACGAACAATTTAAAAATTGGTACGAAAAGACATAAAGAAGCATTAGCAGCCACAAATAAACAAAATGCAGCTATAGGTAGAGAAACAATTTCTATTAACAAAAATACAGATGCACAAATCAAAAATAATAAAGCACAAGCTCAAGGAAATAAACTTGATAAATTTAATAATAAAAGTACGGGAGCAGCTTTAAAAAGTGGACTTATCTCTGGTGCGTTTCCTCTGTTATTTGGACAAGGACCACTTGGAGGTGCTGCTGGTTTTGCTGGTGGTTTTGTAGGAACCAAGATGGGAGGTCAGATGGGTGGTTTTGCAGGAGGTCTTGTTGCTACTGCTCTTCTTCAACAATTAACAACATTATTTGCAAAATTAAATGAAATAGGTGGTGCTCTTGACGAATTAAATCCAGATATAGACAAGCTAACGGATTCTTTAGGATTAGCTGGAACAGCAGAGGGTCGAAGATTAAAATTTATCGAAGAAATGGAAGGTGCTCATGTTGCTTTAGCTTTAGCAACAGAAAAAATGACAGAAATTGTAGGCGAAGATGGAGTTCAAAGTTTAAAAGAATTTGCAGAAGGTAGTGAGCTTTTAGGAAACTCTTTTAAAAAATCAATGTTAAAGATTCAAGTTGCTGCTGCTGACCTTTTTAATTCTTTACGAAAATTCCTACCAGGCCAAAAAGAAGCAGAGGCAAATAGAACTGCTGAATTAGCAAGGCTTGGTGGAGCAGGAAAAGATCCATTTTTACAGGCTCTTATTGCTGAACAGAAAAAAATTGAAGAAGAATTAAAAGTAATTGAAAAACAGAATCTTGATAAAACTATAAAAGATCAAGCTCTTGGGCCTTTAAGTTTTTCAAGTGGAGGAATGTTCCCTTCTCAAATAAAACAAACTGCTGAACAACAGATTAATGACAACGAACAAAGAAATAATTTACAAAAGGACTTAGATAAATTAACTAAAGAAATAAAATTAAGAGAACAAAATTTCGCAAAGATAGGAAAAGGTGTTGAATTAGATAAAGAAAGACAGGACATTCTTGATAAAGGACTTAAGAGTATTACAGATCAAAATACATTTTTACAGAATCAACTTTTATTAGGTAAACAAGGAGCAGAAATTGAAAAATTAAAAAAAGATTTGGCAAATGAAATGGGAATTGCTGTTAGTAAATTTACAGACTCTCAAGTTGAACAGATTGAAAATGCAGTAAAATTTAGAGATGAATTGACAAAAATAAATGAATTATATTCAAGTATTGGTTCAACGATAGAGACAGGCCTTGTTGATGCAATAGAAGGTGCAATAAATGGTACTAAAACTCTTGGTGATGTTGCTCGTAGCGTATTTACACAGATTCAAAGATCACTAATACAGTTTGGTGTTAATTCTTTCTTAGGAGGATTACCTGGTATTGGTAAAATGTTTAGAGCAGATGGTGGTCCAGTAAAACGAGGTGGTAGTTTTATTGTTGGAGAACGTGGGCCAGAACTGTTTACACCAGGAGTATCAGGAATGATTACACCAAATCATGCTTTAGGTGGTTCTACAAATGTAGTCGTAAACGTAAATGCTTCTGGTTCTTCTGTTGAAGGTGATGAACAGCAAGGCAGACAGCTTGGACTTGCTATATCAGCAGCAGTACAATCTGAAATATTAAATCAAAAGAGACCTGGAGGTTTACTTGCATAATGGCTACCTTTCCCTCTATCAACCCTAAATACGGACAGCAAAAAAGCTCACAACCTTTAACACGCACAGTTCGCTTTGCCGATGGTTATGAACACAGGATTTTATTTGGATTAGCAGAACACCAAAATCCAAAAATATTTAATTTAACTTTTGAAGTCTCGGAATCAGATGCAGATACAATAGAAACTTTTCTTGATGCAAGAGCAAATGATAGTGCCAGCTTTACTTTTACACCACCTGGAGAAGCAAGTTCTTCTCAGTTTGTTTGTGAGGAATGGACTAAATCAGTACCATATTTAAATAGAGCCACTATACAGGCTACGTTTAGGGAGGTGTTTGAACCATGAGTACTGGACCTGTTTTCAGTGAAGTTCAAAAGATAAACCCTTCAGCGATTATTGAACTTTTTACTTTGCAATTAGATACAGCATTACATGGTGCAAATACTACATATAGGTTTCATGCAGGATCAAATTTAAACGCAAACGGTGAAATAATATGGAACGGGCAGTCTTATCAGAGATTTCCTATACAGGCAACAGGTTTTGCATATCAACGTGGTCAACTACCACGACCAAAGGTAACAATAAGTAATGCAACAGGATTAATGTCATCTATTTTAGCAGCCGTAAATCAAATAACACCTGGAAATGATCTTACTGGTTCTACGTTTACAAGGATTAGAACAATGGCTAAATTTTTAGATAAAGAGAACTTTAATCCACAGGTAAACCCTACTGAGGATAAAACAGCAGAATTTAAAAGACAGATTTTTCAAGTGGATCGTAAATCTACCGAAACTAGAGAAATAGTAGAATTTGAATTAGCAGCAGCGATTGACATGGCAGGAGTACGAGCACCTAAAAGGCAATGTACTCGTGCTTTATTCCCTGCTATTGGAACATTTAATCAATGAGTTGGAAAGATGATGCGTTGGTTCATGCGAAAGACCAAGATCCAAAAGAGTCTGTTGGTTTACTTCTTAATGTCAGAGGTAAACAAAAATATTTTCCCTGTCAAAATTTGTCAATTTCAAATCATCAAGAATTTATTCTTAACCCAGAGGATTATGTAAAAGCTGACAAGTTAGGTGAAATCATAGCCGTAGTCCATAGTCATCCATCTACACCTCCTGTACCAAGTCAGGCTGATCGTGTTAGTTGCGAACATAGTAAACTTCCGTGGCATATTGTTAACCCAAAAACAGAAGAGTGGGGAGAATGTATTCCAGAAGGTTACGTTCCAGATTTACTAGGTCGTTCTTGGGTCTGGGGTGTCACTGATTGTTGGTCACTTGTCAGAGATTGGTATAAACAGGAAAAAAATATTGAATTGAAAGATTATGAAAGAACTATGACACCACAGGAGTTTTTAGATGATCCTTTGTTTGAAAGCTATGCTTGGAGGACAGGATTCAGAGAACTTAGAAATGATGAAAAGCTAGAGAAAGGAGATGTATTATTAATGTCTATAATGCACCCAACTTTAAATCATGTAGCTATTTTTCTTGGAGATATGGTTTTACATCATTTAGCAGATAGACTATCTTGTAGAGAACCATATTCTGAGTGGTTGTTAAAATGTACTGGTAAGAGGTATCGCTATGCTCAGAACAGTTAGACTTTATGGAGAACTAGCAGAGTTTGTTGGACATAAAGAATTAGATGCAGTAATTAACTCTACTGGAGATGCGATTAAATTTTTGATTACTAATTTTCCAGATTTAGAAGCACACATGGCAGATCGTCATTATCAAGTGTTAGTTGACGATTATGAAATAGGAGAAGAAGATATACAAAATCCTATAGGACAGTCTGACATAAGTATTGTTCCTGTTATTACTGGTGCTGGTGGTGATTTCGGAAAAATATTAACTGGTGCTGCTTTAATAGGAGGTGCTTTCTTATTTACTCCGTTATCTGTTGGTTCATTCTTTAGTCCTATTGTTGCTAAAGGTTCTTTTGCTGCTGCTGGAGGATTAACAAAGGCAGCATTAGGCGTAGGAGGAGCATTAGTTTTATCAGGAGTAAGTAATTTGTTATTTCCATTACCTGACTTAAATGATGAGGAAGATCCTCGTGTATCGTTTAACTTTTCTGGACTGCAAAATACCAGCCGAGCAGGAACTAGCCACCCAATCGTTTATGGAGAAATATTCACTGGATCGGTTGTAATTTCAGCAGGTGTAGATACTAATCAAGTACAAACATGATTACCAGAATTATCAGGGGTGCAGGTAGCCCTCCCCGTCCTCCAAAACCTACAAAAGATCCCGACACTTTAAATAGTAGACAGTTTGCAACTATACAGGATCTTATCTCTGAAGGAGAAATAGAAGGTTTTGCTACTCCTTCAAAAGCTGGATTAACTAAAAATACAGAAGCGTATAATAATGCATCCTTAAAAGATATATTTTTAAACGATACACCTATTTTGGATGCAAGTGCCAACAATGCAAATCCTGAAGCGTCTAAATTTAACTTTCAAAATGTAAAACTTGACACACGTTTTGGTACAGGTAATCAAAGTCATATAGCAGGTATTGAGGATAACAGTCCTGGTGCTCAAAACGTAATAGCAGTTGGACAAGTTCCTACTAATCCTGCTGGCACAACTACAGATGGAAATAATAATGCTGTTACTCGTCAGATAACAAATACTGCTATTGATGCAGCAAAAGTAACAATTACATTTCCACAGCTACAAAAAGCTACAGATAAAGGAGACTTACTCGGTTCAAGTGTAACTTTAAAAATACAGATTCAATATAATGGTGCTGGTTATCAAGCTGAAGATGAGATAGAAGATACTGTTACTGGCAGATCTGCTGATGCTTATCAAATACAATATAGAATCACTTTTGATAGAGCAAAGATTGATGCTAATATTGCATTTCCAATTGACATAAGAGTAGTAAGAGTTACAAAGACAAGCGACACTGACGATCTGAAAGATGAGTTTGTTGTTACAAGTTTAACTGAGGTAGTAGATGATAAACAGGATTATTTAAACAGTGCTTATACACAGTTAAGATTAGACTCTGAACAGTTTAGTTCTATACCTAAAAGAGCATTTAGGATTCGTGGTATAAAGGTAAGGATTCCAGGAGCAGGAGCTAACAATTCTGGTACTCCTTCAGTCAACATACAGACAGGCAGGGTTGAGTATCCAAGCGGTTATATATTTAATGGAACAATGGGTGCTGCTCAATGGTGTTCTTGTCCAGCTTTAATTTTATTAGATCTTTTAACAACTAAAAGGTATGGCTTCGGAGAACAGATTTCTCCCGATCAATCTACTGATGTCAAAAGATACGAAAATTTAGATCTATTTAGTTTCATAGCTGCCAGTAAATACGCTAATGAATTAGTAGATGATCAACGTGGAGGCTTAGAACCAAGATTTAGTTGCAATGTTAATATTCAAAGCCCTTCTGAAGCTTTTAAATTAATTAATGAATTGGCTGGTGTAATGAGATGTTTTCCTATATGGTCTGAGGGTTCTGTCACAATTACACAAGATCGTCCAACTGATGCAAGTTATTTGTTTAGCTTGGCAAATGTAGGCGAAGGTGGATTTAGCTACTCAGGAAGTAGTGCAAAACAAAGACACTCAATAATATCTGTTGCTTACTTTAATATGGATAGCAGAGAGATAGATTATGAGGTTGTCGGTGATGACGTTAGTGGTTCAAATACATTACAGGAAGATATAGATAGACAGAATAAATTTGGAATTGTTAGAAAGGACATAAAAGCATTTGCCTGTACTTCCCGTGGGCAAGCAAGAAGATTAGGTAAAGCTGTTCTCCTTAGTGAAGAGCAAGAAACAGAGGTAGTCAGTTTTACGACATCAATAGATGCTGGAGCGATTGTAAGACCTGGCTCTGTCATTAATGTAAATGATCCCGTAAAACACGGACAAAGAAGAAGTGGTCGTGTAAAAACAGCAACAAGTACGCAGATAACTGTTGATAACGTACAAGATTTAAGTACTTTTACTGGAACAAATAAAAAGTGCAGCGTTATTATGCCTGATGGAACGGTTGAGTTAAATAAACCTTGTAGTGTAAATGCAACTACAGGAGTTATATCACTAAACTCAGGTCATACATTTCAAATGAAAGATTCAAGCGGAAATCTTGTCAATACTTCACCTAATAACAATTCGATATGGCTGTTGCAAAGTGATGCTTCTGGAGAAGCAGCACAATCATTTAGAGTTATAACAGTAGAAGAACAAGATGGTATTAATTTTGCAATAACAGCTTTGGCTTATAGGGCTGAAAAATATGCTGCCATAGATAGTGCTCAAAGTATAACTTTGCCTGATAGGAATATTTCATTATTTAATACACCAAAAGATCCGCCACAGAATGTAAAAGTTACAGATAAGGATGGGTTTGAAAGAGAAATGATAGTTGAGATTAATAAATTAGCTGTCTCCAAATTATTACTAACTTGGATTCCTGTTGTAGGTGTTACGCAATATCTTGTGCAATATAGATTTGAAAATACAAACTGGGTTAGTGAAACAGTTTTTAGACCAGACTTTGAGCTTTTAAATACTGATAAAGGATTATATGAATTTAAAGTTTTTTCTGTTAATGCAGGTTTAAAGCTATCTACGAATCCAACTACTTATAGTTTTAATGCTCTTGGTAAAACGGAACCTCCTGCAAATGTAGAAAATCTAACGATGGAACCTTTAACTAATAAGAATGTAAGATTAAGATGGACAAGATCTACTGACCCAGATGTTCTGCATGGTGGATTGGTATATGTGAGACACAGTAGCAAAACAGATGGTTCTGGTACATTTCAAAATTCTCAAGATTTAATACCAGCCGTTGCAGGTAGTACAACTGAAGTGGAAGTAGCAAGTGAACCAGGTGAATATATTTTAAAGTTTCGTGATGACCAAGGAAACTTTAGTCTAGGAGAAGCATCTGTAATATTAGATTTACCTGATTTAATAGATACTCAACAGATATTAGTAGATAATCAACATCCTAATTTTACAGGAACAAAAACAAATCTTTCTGTTATCACTGCAAATAATAGCTCTACATTGCAACTGACTAATCCAGCGAATAATTTGCAAGGTGATTATATTTTCCCGAATATTATTGATCTAAATGGTGTTTTTTCTTTAAATCTACAAAGACTACTTGAGAGCCAAGGAATAATTCAAGGTGCTATAAATAATATTGATCAATTAATACCAGACCTCCCTCCAGAGTTAGGTGGTCCTGTTGGTGGTGGTTGGGATAATTATGCTATTGGTGGAAACTTTGATGGACCACAGGTAAATGATGTTTCTGCTTCTCTTGAAGTTCGCACAACAGATCTTGCTCCAAGTAACGGTACTTCATACGTTGATAGTGATTTCTCAACTAAAAGTTTTAATACTTTTGTAAATGGAACTTTTAAAGCCAGAGGATTTCAATTTAGATTGACAGTTGAGTCTGAAACTTCTACACATAATATTGAGATTGCACAATTGGCTATAAAAGCTTTGTTTGAAGCAAGGACAGAACAGAAGTACAAGGATGGAAGTAACTTATTAGTAGGTCCACAAAATAATTTAAATTCAAGTAGTAACCCTGCTCCTAAAACCGTAGTTTTTGCTAATTCATTTTTTACAGGTACTTCAACTTTAGGAGGTACAAATGCTTTTCTTCCTTCTGTTGGAATTACGATACAAAATGCTCAAGCAGGAGATTTCTTTAGTATTACAAATTTATCTGGATCGGAATTTACAATAAACATAAAAAATCCAAATGAAACAAATAATAATGGTTTTGTTAATAGGACTTTTACCTTTCAGGCAGTCGGTTATGGTAAAGGAGTGTAATATTAGATAAACAAGATTAGCAATGACACAAAAACCTAATTTAGATATTGATAATAGTTCTGGTCAAATAGTTAGATTAGACATACAGAACGCATTAAGAGCCGTAGCTACACATAATTTTGGACCAAGAAATAGTGCTGGATCTATTAGACCTTGTGAATTTTTAGCTGATGATACATCCAATAAATTATTAATAAGAAAATCAAGTGGGGGAGATCAGGCTGACCCTAACACGACATCTGGAACTGCTGCTACATTTTTTACAGTGGGTAATTTAGATGAAGAAAATTTAGGTTTACTACCAAAATTAGGTGGCGTTATGACAGGTGTTTTACAAGCTTCTGCTGGAAGTGTATCTACACCTGCAATAAACTTTGGAGATAGTGGTACTGGTTTTTATAGAGTAAACCAAAATATTCTTGGAATTGCAAGCGGTGGTAGCCAAGTATGTGATTTCGTTAGAACAAGTGTAGATGCTCAAATACAAATAAATACTAATACAAGTACTGTCAATGGTATGCTTGATTTCTCAACAGATCAAACCACTGTTGGACAAGATTTTGGTTTAAGGATTTTTAGGGCTGCTGGTTCATCTGGAGATTCCATAATGCATCATAGGTCAACTTCTAGTAGTAGTGGTAGTTTAATCATTAATAGTCAAGCTGGATCAAATGGTAAAATTTTATTTCAAACAGGAGGTACTCCTTCTTCAACATCAGATGTTCCTTCTTATACACAATGGCTTATAGATGCAAATGGAGCTTTAGTTTCTAATGCAAGTTCAGTAACTAATGGCTTAACAAATCCTGGTGCTACTTTTCATCTAGAACAAAATGCTACTACTAATAAATTTAATGGGTTAGCCCTTGTTAAAAATGACAATGGATGGGGTACACCTTTATTTATTAATCGTTTGAATCCTTACGCAACAGGTAATTTAGTAGAATTTGAATCTAATAGTGTTTCTTGCGGATCTATCAATACAAATGGCAGTATTACAAATTTTAATACAAATGTTTCAGATAGGACACTGAAAAAGAATTTTGAAAATTGGAATGAAAATACTTTGGATTTATTTAAAAATTTAAATCCACAAAAATTTAATTATTTACATCAAGAAGATACTGCTAAAAAAGATAAAGGTTTTATAGCACAAGAAATTGTTGATAGTTTTCCAGAAGCATATCCACAAGATGATAAAGGTAAATATATGTTTAATCCATCTGGAATGGTTGTTTATTTAATGAAAG
>CEWJ01025388.1_pt1 | contig 11526 bp, 9 predicted proteins | sample 350291 | NCBI WGS metagenome assembly CEWJ01 (sample SAMEA2622923, study PRJEB7988) | marine metagenome | isolation source: saline water (ENVO:00002010), including | reverse complement strand
ATTATGACTATGAGTTGTAATCGTGTTCAACAGGTTTGCCAATTTTCCTATTCCAATTAAGGTGATATTGGTTGGCCTACTAATTGCATCACCATGGTTGATAGTTCAAATTGGCATATTTGTATTAGCACCAGATAGTGAATTTTCTTCTATGCCTATTTGTGAAACAACGAGCGGGAATTGTGCCCATTTAGGAGGAGGAGACGACTATCGTCTTGAGGAAAATTATCCAACATTACTCAACGCATCGGCAGAAAGTACCTATGAAAATTTGTTAAGTTATATTGAAGAAAACGATCTCAAGGTATTAATTGACCAACAAAAACAATCGTCTTTTTATGTTCATTTTGTCGAAACCACTTCATTTTGGCAATTTCCTGATGATGTCGTGGTAAATATTCAACAAACCAACGATGGCTGTTTAATTGAAATCCACTCGGAGTCTAGACTAGGGTGGGGCGATTTGGGTTTAAACGCTGAAAGAATCGATAGAATCTATCAGGAATTACTACCAGATAGTTGATTCCAGCCATATGGTAAATTATTGCTATCGGTGAAAATTACGTTTACACCTAGTCCAGTTTTATGAAATGCAATCAATTGAACCTCGTGGATAGCATGTCCACTCGGAGCAATTCCAACTACAGACAGATTACTATTATCAAACCCGATTCTACGTGAATTTGACTTGGGGGTAAAGACTGCTTCTTTGCCTAAAATACGCCGCTTACCTTCGACATCGTCAAACCAGGGAAGTGGCCCTGATGGTGAAAATCTCAATCCTAAAATCAAGTCAACTCCTGTTGTTTCTTGGGCGGCATCTGCGTCGGCGTCACTTGGTATGGCTGGAGCATTTGGATGGGTGTGTAACCAGTGGGTAAACCTACCAGCTCTAGCCCCGCGCGAAGGGGCAAAAATATCATCGGTCCAATCTTCGGGTAGGTGGTGAACTGAGTACGAATTGCCACGGTTAACAATGTGGGCCTCATTAATCAGAAATCCTTGTCCTTGGAACAATCCGTCAACTTGCTGATTACTCGCAAATAGTTCGTCAACCTCGGGATTCTGTTTTCGATTATAGTCAATATCAAGTCCTACTAATATCTCGTCGGGTAGTGATTTTAACGCCCACCATACCAAATCCTGGAAAATCTCTCCCGGCATGTGCAATTGTGCCGCATAAGAATCTCTTGCATCATATGATTCTTGGTTGTATGAGGTCATGATTTCTTCTAGCCACGCCTCAACCATCTTATCATTAAGACCGACTATGTGGTTATTGATGAAACTGCCCGTTTTTTGTAATCATTAAATTCATATTGCATGGACTATCATTGCCGCCTATGGCGCGGAAGAAACGTGGACTGGGCAAGTTCATCGGTGCCATTGCAGGGAGCCCCTATGAGAGGTTACTGAAACAAGTTGACAAATTGGTTGAAACTAGCGTAAACGAGAGAATGTTAGCAAAGAACTTGGAAAAGTTAGTCACTATTACTGCGACAAATTACGACGAGGAAAAAATTGATGAAGAGGAACATGACCTAATTATCGAGGCTATTGAAGAATCTGACCCACAAGGTAGAACCTTCCCGAAGTTAGATGAAGATGAAGACCCGTTTTACATGGGAGATGTTCCAGACGCGCCGGCTCTGAAAGGCAAGAAACGCCAAAACCTCGATCAATTAATGCGGGCTAAGGGTAACGAATTTACTGGCAGCTTCGGAAGAGACGAGTTTGAGGAGTACAAGAGCAAAATGGCACAAGAATTTCTCAAAGAGTCAGATAAAGCAATCCGAGAAGGTGATCATGTAGCAAACATTGGCGTAATTAACCGAGTATTTGCGGATGCAGATGAAGATGTCAGTAGAGTAAAGCAAGAGATAACGGAAGAAACTGGTATGTTGGACCCTAATTCAGAGGAAGAATATCCTGAAGGTTACTCCATTGACGAAGACGGTACAGAATGGTTTGAGGATGAAGATGGGTATTGGTGGTACCGCTTGGAGGGTGAAGAAGACTGGGAACCCTATGATGAGTAATTCGACTCCATTGCCCAGTCAAGTAATCGTACATCTCATACTGTGGTAAATACCACATCACTATAAGCAAAACTTCGAATTGTCGAACATGCGAAATCCATTCTTTGCTCTGACTGAAACAAGCGTCGATAAACCGCGCACAGTTTTGGCGTGTCTATTTGCAGTGGTTATTTTATTGGCCTCTGGGGCAATGCATCTAAAATTTGACAATAGTGAAGATGGGTTTTTCCCCGATAATGAAACAGTGTCATTGCTCAATGATATTGAGGAAGAGTATCAAGCATCGGTTGATTTCGTACGAGTCATTGATGAGGTAGATCAAGGTGATTTGTTACTCCAAGAAACGTGGACACAATTGGCATACATTGAAGCACAATTATTGCTCGATAAGAACTTTCTGCCCTACCAATATCCGTTGTTTGGTACCCAACCAAATACTGGGATGGCTAGTTCCGTAATCCAATGGCACACATTACAAGATTTACAGAACTCAGGAGGATGGCTGAGTGAATTGTCCAATTCTATTGAGATAGTAAGGCAATCTAATTCCTCTAGTTTAGCCTCCTCGTTGGAATCGCTAAATAGCGCCTCTTCAGCAATACCTGAATTTCAACCAGTTACGGCCGAACGCCTAATACAATGGAATTTTTCTAATCCGGAATCTTGGTTGGTTAGGATTGATTCTGGCGCTGACTTATCTAATCAACTAGATGGATTAATCGGTCAATTATCATCGTTACTGCAGGAAAATAAATCTCAAGAGGAGCTTGGATTAATTGCGGCTAATACGGGGCCAATATTTGGGCAACTAAATATGATGAAAGGCTTACAGGATATCGATTTTAAACAAGCGATATTATCCAATATCCCGGTTGATGAGAGAAACGATCCGTGGAATATGTCTGGTCCAGTTATCACTACCCTAGTGATAAGTAACGACCCAGTGGTTCATGGCAAGTCCGCAACAGATTTTGATTCCACGCAAAATGACATTACTAAATGGTCTAAATCACTAGTAGAGAAACTTCAACAAGATACTGGTGATGATGAGATTAGAAGCTTCTCGTTCGCTCAATTTGGCGTTGGTGCAACCGAGACATTGGGTAAAGAGATTGGCATCCTTACCAGTTCAGCATTCTTTTTGCTGGCGTTGATTCTTTGGTTTAATTTTCGCAGTAAGCGAGAGACTGCATATGTGATGGTATTGACAATATCTGCGATTGCTGCAACTTATGGTCTCTCTGGTTGGTTAGAATTCCTTGGCGTCAACATGATTTTTAATGCCGCAATGAACTCAATTCCGGTGTTATTGCTGGCCATTGGTGTTGACTATGGCTTACACGTAGTGTTGAGAATACGGGAAGAATTGAAGAATTCTCCAGAGGGTGCGTCGGCTGAAACTATGCGCGATTTTTCTATCGAAGCAAGGAAACTAGCGATTCGCCGTGGGACAATATTTACCTCAATTGCGTTACTTATCGCAATTTTTACCGACGTGGTTGGCTTCCTGTCATTTAGATTGTCAGCACTTACTTTCCTGCAAGTATTTGGAACTGTAATTGCTATCGGATTATTCTTCATATATCTGCTGAGTATCTCAGCGCTACCTGCCTTAATGACCTTAATCCCAGCAAAGAAATTACCAATAGATAAGGCGAGTAAAATCGAGATAGGGCCGCTAGCAAGAGGATTAGGTCGTCTATCAATGCAGCCAGTAAAAGTAGGAGTTATTGCGGTATTACTGCTCATTCCAATGTTTATCGGCTTCCAGCAATTAGAAGTTGGATTTGAGCAAAGAGATCAGTTCGATCAAAGTATACCTGTAGTTGCTGATTTTATCTTACTTTCAGATGAGTTTCAAAATAGTCGCTCACCACTTTATGTTGTATATGATGGAGATGTGTTGAGTTCTGAAGGCTGGGCTTCATGGAATATCACAATGACGGCAATTTCGGCCAGCCCAGATGTAACAGGGGTGCCTAACGGTTTGTGGGACCTAATTCAAGAATCTCGAACCCAGTACGACCGGTTGGATCAAATCATGACAGACATCAGTAGCGGTGCAACAGATGCTTGGTATAATTTGTCAGATTGGTTGCTAGTGAATGAGACAGGGCGTCAGTTAAGCGCAGCACTACTCCATTCAAACGGAAAACAGACACTGATTTCCTTCCAAGCTAATACCCTAGATTGGCAAGCGACTGTTGACCTAAATGAACGAATAGAGGGGATATTGTCTCAAGTTGAAGGAGAAATACCAGATGACGGGAAATTAAGGGTCAGCGGTCGAAGTTTGATTAATGCTCAAACAACATCAGATGTCGCAGCATCATCGATTCAATCAACTGCAATAGTCGCAATCGTCATCTTAGTTATGTTAGTTTCAATACATTCAGTACGGCAAAACAATCCAATTCAAGGTTTTGCTAGGGGAATTGTTTCTTGGATACCATTGATGATGGTGGTATGTTGGGTATATGGCATAATGGGCTTCACCGGATACAACATAAATCCACAAACAGTAACTATCGGGGCATTGTCTCTAGGTTTGGGTGTTGATTATGCAGTTCACTTTACTACAAGATTAGAAGAAGAAGTTGAGCATAACCCACGGGGAAATCAGCAAGAATGGGTGGAAAAAGCCTCAGCAACCACCGGTAGGGCTATGTTTGGTGCTGCACTTACCACGGCAGGTGGATTTGCTGTACTGAATTTATCGGCTCTATTACCACTGAAGCTGTTTGGCCAGGCATTCGTTGTTGCGATTACCTTGGCACTACTATCCAGCCTAATCCTACTACCAGCATTTTACTGTAAATTCTTACAGTACGATGCTAAAAAGTATCTTGAGGAGGAGTGAATATGGCAATAGAGAATGTGATGTTTTGGATATCTTCGATTTACATTATCCCGATGTGGGTTCTTATGTGGTTCGCTCCACGTCATGATATTACCAAAAAAATAGTTGGTGACCTCCGAATTGCCGTATTGCCATTATGCATTCCTTATGCGATTCTTGCCATCCCTAGTCTACCGGACATCTTCATTACTCTAGGTGCAGAGATGCCGACGCCAGAAATAGTTGTGGAATTCTTTTCAGACGACAAAGTAATCATAGTGGCGTGGCTCCATTTCCTAGCTTTTGATGTTTTAGCAGGGCGATATATCTGGCTTAGAATGCTAGCCTGTGATCGCCCAATTTATGTTTCAACCCCAATTCTAATCTTAGGAATGATGGTTGCGCCACTAGGATTCTTGATTGGTATGTTAGCAACTTGGGAATACCGAGAATCCTCGGTAACGGAAATAGGACTAATTCCCAGTCAAGAGCTAGATAAAGCCTAGTCAGTGTACCGGTGTTAAAATGGTTTTATTGAACATATGGTCGATTGGACATTTCCTACAGTGGGCTGCTGTAGGCCGGTTTTTACTAGGCAATTGGTATGTTTTTTTCCTCCTGTCAGTTGGTTGGGAGTGTTTAGAACTAGTGTTGCCATACGAGTTTGCTCAAGAGACATGGGATAACAAAATCTCCGATGTGGTGGTGAATTGTCTTGGCTTTTATCTGGGAGTTTCGATTAGTCAACGCCAATCGACAGATGAATAATCAAAACGGGTTTTTAGGTTCCTCTTGATTCCAAAATCCTTCATTTTGCGGCTGTTGAATAGTGGTCTGTGGTTCAACGGGAACATCAGCATAATTTTTTTGATATACTGGTTGTGTCATCATCGTTTGGTTAGGTTGTTGCATCATCATGTTGTTCATCGGCATACCAGTATTTTGGACAATCACCTTCTGTTCATTATTATTTACCAACAGACCCAGGATTAATCCAAATCCAAAAACTCCAACTCCACAACAAATTCCCATAAAGCCTGCAGCACCTTGGAAAAATCCACCCACTGCTTCGCCTAGTTCTTCTCCAACAACCGTCCAAAGTGGCACGACTTCATAGTCGTTGTTAGCTTCGATGGTATATTCTCCTTGCTTAAAATCCCAACTAGAAATCGAAGCCATATGATACCATCCAGACGGATCGTCTTCCCAGCCGACTGGTACTTTCCCATTATCCTCACATGCATCTTTCAAATCGATAGTGTCGGTTGAATTTGACATTGTTATGGTAAATTCATCACATCGTACATTATCTCTTACCATGATTATCATATCTTCACCATCATAGCTGTAGGAAGACATTCCACTAGAGCCACTAAAGTCGCTTTTCTCCACTGGATTCCATTCTCCAGAATCATCTATATTTTCTCCACCTATAACCATCAACACAACGCCGCCAAGAATTACCAAAACCCCGACGCCCATGAAGACTTTACCTACTGGATGCATGTTTGTGGTAAGGCTAGTTGGCATATAACGGTATTGTAATATAAACATCAGTGCAATCACACTTTGTCCCAGAAGTTTTCTTTGTTCTGCTCAGGGCTGATTTCCTGTTGGGTAGTAGGCCTGCCACCGATTGAATCAAAGTTTGGTTCAGTCATCGTAGTTGAAGTTATCTTGGAATCAAATCCAGTTTGGTGGATTGTTATCTCTTGCTGCTTTCAAATTCTTGGTTTCTTATGCAGGTATTGCTTGTTGTTCCCACCATGGTGGTGCAAGGAACCATGACTCGTGAGAGTTGGGCCTGTCGATGATTGGCAGACCTATCATTCCTCCATCAACATCTAACCCTCCTAGTGGGTTAGTTGCACATGGACTAGGTAAGTAATCTTCACCGGATTCGGTTAACTCAATTCGAAGAGTATGACCGGCAGGTACCACTACATCGAGTGGATTGAATTCCATCAGCATGGTGTAAGATGAGAAAGGTGATGTTGGCTTTGCATCATAACCTCCATCACGATAGCGGATATCCATGGTCGCGTGGCCAAGTCTCAAATCATTTTCATTATCATACAAGGTGGCAAATATCTGCCCACCTTGACAGGCTTGGGTGGTGACATCCAAATGAAGTGTTGGCAGTCCAGAGATGTGAGTTAATTCGCTTAATTCTTCGCTCACAAGGGTTACCGAGGAGCCTTGAGCATTTACCGTGGTTCCAGTTACCGACCAGCTGTTACCAATCTCTTGCATGTCCCAACTCATATCTTCTGGTGGCCAGGTTTTTTCTAAGTGCCATCTGCCGTCATTGGTTTGGATTTGCACCATCGGTTCAGGTTCATCACCAATGTCTTTGAGATAATAATTGAACCATTGAAATAATTCAACAGCCCAATCCATTCTACTCATGTTTGGATAGGCCTCTAAACCATATCCAGAGCCTAACTCAGAGTGCCGATCAGGTTGGTCGGGATAATTATGCGCCCATTGGCCGGCGATTGCTCTGGCGTTTATTCCTGCATCAATCATCAACTGATAAGTCGGGAATGCGTGGTATGGATCGACATTCCAATCTTGTAACCCCCAAACTAAGTACACGCTGCCACGGTAGTTTTCCAGTACATCGGGTAGGTGTCTTCGCTCATCCCAGTAATCATTCCACTGAGCTCCACCAATTTCGGCACCAGCCCAAGTAGTCAGTGGATTCAAAGGTCCAATTGCATCATCGGTACACATCCTTGAGTCATCAAAACCAGGGTCTGCTGTGGCACCTTCATACAGCACGTCGTATAGCATTGCTCGGGCTTCTGAGGAGCCATTTCTGTAGAACATTTCTTGAACACCAATTGAGCCAGATATAGGAACTATGGTTTTGAGGTGTTCACTGGGATTTTGTGCAGCCTCCCAATTGGTTGTCCCAGCATATGATTTACCCATTAAGCCAACATTGCCATTGGACCACTCTTGCTCACCCAACCAGTCAACAACAGCTTGAATTCCGATTTGCTCGCCTAGGCCCTTAACATCTTGGCAATGGGTTGATTGTCCAGTGCCGAAGGTTGAGGCTTGAGCCAAAGCATATCCGTGAGGAACAAATGTGTCGTAAACCCACTTTCCAACGCCACCGTCTGGAACAGTATTGGGTGATGAATCATCTCCAACAATTCCTTCACCGCCAAAGTCATAGTACGGATGTATGGTCATTATTACTGGAACTTTTACACCCTCCTCAACTTCTGGCAGCCATAGAGCAACATGCATCAAATCGGCACCAGGAGAGCCGACATCTTGCTCGCTAAGCGGTAATTCAACTTCGACGAAATGCTCAGTGTATGGTTTTATTTCATAAGTGCCGTTTACTGGTAGTTGTGCCCGCATCATGTCCATCGGCAAATCCATTTGATGGCGCAAGTGAATTGGGGTTTCCCACCATTCGCCTGAGAAAGAATTATTTTCACTAGAGTCATGAACAACCGCTTTACCAAACGACATCGCTAGCATTAGGAAGACGATTGATATAGCAATCGTTGAAAGCATGGAGAGATTTAATTCTCGACGACTTGAATTAGGTAATTGTTCTACCAATTCAGCAATATAGACCTCTTCCTCTGTTCCGGAAGGGTCTGCTGCCATGGGACTATCCAAACACTACTTGCTCATGAGTATGACGCTTGGTTGTAGAATTATTCATCAGTGAGATAGTTCTCGTAAGGTCATGCGAGGACGGGTTGCTATATTCCTCGTAGTTAATTTCATGTTGGTACTTTTACCGACAAATGTTTCAGGCAATGCAAACGAACCATCATGGCGCTCGAATGGACTCGACCCGGCTATGTGGACTGATGGGCCTGTAGAGGAGGATACACCCATGAATCAATCATACCAAGGTAACGCAGTTTTACTGATTAATGTTACATATCCGAGTGGTATTTTCGGCGATGATCTCTCGGGTGAGATTACCATTGAGTTATTTGAACAGTGGGCACCAATCACTACCTCAAATATCATTCAGCATATTGAGTCAGGACTATATGAAGGAGTTTTCTTTCATCGTGTAGTCAATGATTTTGTAATTCAATCCGGGGACCCAGAGTGTAAGATAATCGGCGCCTACCCGGTGACTTCGCCTCAATGTAGCGGAGGGGGTACAGGGGAAACTATACCCCTGGAGCACCATGTGAACCTTTCACACGTTGATGGTGCTATGGGCATGGCACGAGGGGCTGAGGAAGATTCTGCTGACTCTCAGTGGTACATTACAGACACTGAGCAACATGGACTAGATCCAGAAAACAGAGATGATGGAGGCTATGCTGTATTTGGTATAGTTAGAGACGGCATGACGCACGTACGTGAAATAGCAGAAACTCCAACGGTGACCAATCCAGCACCCAATGCTTTCGATAACCCAGGCCCTGATTTACTCGGGCGTCCAATTCGTGAAGTACACATTAATTCTATGACGATGCTTGGTGTTGCTGACCCTGATGGAACGATTAGATTCGGGGTAATGGCGGAGGAATCTGAACCACTAATTTCTGGTAAAGTATTGGGCGTAGGTGCACTAATCCTTCTTGGCATAGTCATGCTGTTTGTTGCTAGAGTCGATCCACCTATCTCGTTGAATCAAGACACCGTTGTAACATATGACGCAGTTTTACTCAATGAAGAATAGATAGACAAGGGGAATATCTCTTTCAACTTCGCCTCTAATGGTATAAATATGCGAATGGCTTCAGTGTTGGTATTATTGCTGGCCATCGCGTCTTTACCGCTTGCATCTTCGTCTGGCGGGCGTTCAATTGAGGTAGATATTTCTGTTATGAAGTATGACTGGTTGTCCAACGAAACAATCGAGCTAAGTGTGGAGATTTCAGACGCTCCATTCAATCAACAGTTTGTTGCACAATATGCAATCGAAGATTTATCCGGCGCCGAGGTTTTGGTTGGTGAATATGTCTTCCAGTCCTCAGGCCCAATGACCCAATTTCCGCTATCACTGAAGCATTTTTTCGATTCCTCTAATTTTTACTTCTTACAACTTTCAATACTAGATTCCAATGATGTAGTCTTGTCAACCGGGGAAATATCATTTATGGTTTTTCAAAATACCATGATGCCACAGATATCAAACCTACTGGCATTTGGAGATTCGTTGTCAGATATGGGTAATGCCAAAGATAGCATTCTCAATGTCCCAGACGTGCCACCATACTGGCAAGGTAGATTCTCGAATGGACCAGTTTGGATAGAATATGTTTCGCAAGCATATGGTGTCACTACCACTGTTGGTTCGCTCAGTGAGCAAGGTGACAACCGTGCATTTGGCGGCTCACAAACAGGACAAGGTTTCTCGTATGTCCTACTACCGAATGTGGGTACTCAAATTTCGAATTACCTAGCGAATGTTCAATCATCAATTAGCACAGATGAAGTTGTATCGCTATGGGCAGGGGGTAATGACTTCTTGTACGGTACGGCAAATTCGGACACTATAGTAGCAAATATGGAGTCACATATTAGACAATTAGCAGCCGCTGGAGCCAGAGAATTCATTATTCCAAATCTTCCGCCTTTGGAAAAAACCCCTGAGATATTGGGTAGAAGTCAGAGCCAGCAAAACACTATTGCTGCCGAGGTAATCGCATACAACAATAAACTATCCAACCTTATCAACAATCTCATTCCAGAATTATCACTGACTATTCATTATATTGATGCCTGGTCGTTGTTCAATGATATTGTCGATAATAGTTTGGCATTAGGGATAACTAATACTCAAGACTCTGCATGCAGTGCTTCAGCCACACTGCTACCATTGCCAATTTGTAGTAGCGCTTCGACTGTTGCTCAAAACCCAGATGAGTTTCTATTTTTTGACAAAGCACATCCAACTAGAGTCATGCATGAATTTATCTCATATTTTGCTATCCAGTCAATCGGTTCTCCCGATACCGATGGTGATGGCATAATTGATGTCATCGATTTATGTGATTGGACTGAAAATAATCATCTACCAAACACTGACGGGTGTTCTTGGGAACAATTAGACGATGATGAGGATGGAGTTATCAACGGTGCCGATACCTGTCCAGATACTCAGAATGGTTCTGTTGTAGATGACAATGGTTGTTCTGCAGACCAACGTGATTCTGATAATGACGGCTTGAATGACGCAGTTGACCCGTGCCCGTTTAGCGAGCAAGTGAATGATCATGATTCAGATGGTTGTACTGACGATGTCGACCTAGATGATGATAATGATTCAATATTGGATAGTGAAGATAATTGTCCTAGAGGCTTGCTCGGTATCCATATTAATGATTTAGATGGTGACGGTTGTGCCGATTCTGAGGATGAAGACATCGACGGAGATTTACTTGACAATGTTGAGGAAGCAGACATTGGTACAGACATCTATGACGAAGATACAGACGGTGATGGGGTATTAGACGGAATAGACAAATTCCCACTTGATTCGGATGAATGGCTAGATAGCGATTTGGATGGATGTGGAGATAATTCCGACGATTTCCCATACGATGAAACAGAATGTAGTGATACAGATGGCGATGGTTATGGCGATAATTTCGATAAATTCCCCAATGATGAGACCGAATGGGCAGATTACGATGACGACGGGTTTGG
>CEWJ01044625.1_pt1 | contig 11574 bp, 3 predicted proteins | sample 350291 | NCBI WGS metagenome assembly CEWJ01 (sample SAMEA2622923, study PRJEB7988) | marine metagenome | isolation source: saline water (ENVO:00002010), including | reverse complement strand
GGCGGAGTCGCTGGACGAAGCCTGCGCCTGGGTGACCGGCGCGGCGCTGGAACTCTCCCGATTGGCGGGTGAGCATGGCGCAGTCTTGGTGCGGGGTCTGCCCTTGGCCAAGCCGGAGGAGTTTGATGCAGTGGTAAGCGCCCTTGGATATCCCAACTTTTCCTACGCGAACTCGTTGTCCAACGCCTACCGAATCAACCACACACCGCGTGTTTTTTCTGCCAACGAGGCCCCGGCGGACGTCACCATCTTTCTACACCACGAAATGGCGCAGACCCCATTTTATCCGTCCAAGCTGATCTTCTTCTGCCAAGTTGCCGCCGGTCAGGGCGGTGCCACGCCGGTGTGCCGTTCCGACATTCTTTGGGAGCGACTCAAGGCGGAGCAAGGGATGTTCGCGGCGGACTGCGAAACCAAGGGGCTCCGCTACACCAACGTCATGCCGGGGGAGGCCGATACCGAGTCCGGAATGGGGCGCAGTTGGCAAAGCACCCTAAGCGTCGACAGCCGCAACGCGGCCGAGGTGCGCTTGGCCAAGCTCGGCTACACGTGGGAATGGCAGGCCAACGGTGATCTGTCCGTCACCACTCCAGTGTTGCCCGCCGTGCGCCGTTTGGCCAACGCGCGCACCAGTTTTTTTAACCAACTCATCGCGGCTTTCAACGGCTGGAAAGACACTCGCAACGACCCGTCCCGGGCGATTCGTTTTGGTGATGGCAGCCTGCTTAATCCGACAGACGTCGCTGCGGCTAGCTCCATTGCCGACGAGTTGACGTTCGACATCCCATGGCAGCAGGGCGACATCGCCTTGGTGGACAACTACGTCGCCATGCACGGCCGCCGGACGTTCGAGGGCACCCGCAAAGTCCTCGCCTCCCTCGTGGCGTGATGATCAAAATGCTTGGCCAAGCGCTTGGCTGTCTCACCCCTTACCCCTGTCCTCTTACCCCTTTTTCCATTTCGTTTTCGATTGAGGAAATCGGGTGGAGCGCGTCTAATCGCGGTGATGCATCAGATTTTCAAAAGAGCATTACTGTCACTTGGCTGGGTTACGGTGAGTTTGACCGCAGCGCCCACGGCGGAGCAGGTCGAGTTTTTTGAAAGGAAGATTCGCCCGGTTTTGGCTGAGCACTGTTACGAGTGCCACAACAGCAGCGGCAAGGAGAAGGGCGGCTTGGCGCTGGACTGGGCAGGCGGCCTGACTGTGGGCGGTGACAGCGGCTCGTTACTGGTAAAGGGCGACCCTGCGAAGAGCCTGCTGCTGCAGGTGATCCGCCACGAGGATCCAGACATGAAGATGCCCAAGGGCGGCCCGAAGCTGTCGCCCGAGGTGATCGCGGATTTTGAAAATTGGGTGACGGACGGAGCGCCGGATCCCCGTACCAACAAGCCGTCGAAGGAGGAAATCGCGAAGGCAACCTCATGGGAGACGATTCGTGAGCGACGCAAGCAGTGGTGGAGTTTTCAGCCGATCCGCCAGACGGCTCCGCCGAAGGTGGAAGGCAATTGGGCGCGGTCGGACATTGATCGATTCATTCAGGCCGGATGGAAGGATGCTGGTCTGGCACCGGTTGCGGATGCCGGGGCGGAGGCGTTGATTCGCCGGTTGTCGTTTTCAATCATCGGCCTGCCTCCGACACCGGAGGAGACTGCGGCGTTCGTGAAGGCGGAGGCGTTGGATCGGCAGGGCGCGGTCGAGGCGGCGGTGGAGCAGCTTTTGTCGTCGCCGCATTTTGGGGAACGTTGGGCGCGGCACTGGATGGACTGGGTGCGTTACGCCGAGTCGCTCGGCAGCGAGGGTGACCCGGGCATTCCGTTCGCGAATCAATACCGGAATTATCTCATTCGCGCACTCAACGCCGATGTGTCGTACGACCAGTTGTTGCGTGAACACATCGCGGGCGACCTGCTGGAGCAACCGCGGCTGAATGCCGAGCTGGGGCTGAACGAGTCGGCCATCGGCCCGGCGCATTATCGGTTCGTGTTGCAGGGCTTCGCGCCCACAGACGCGCTCGATGAACTGGTGCGAACAACGGAGAACCAGATCGACGTGGTCAGCAAGGCGTTTCTCGGTTTGACCGTATCGTGTGCGCGCTGTCACAACCACAAATTCGATGCCATTAGCCAGGAGGATTACCACGCGTTTTACAGCATCATGACCAGCAGCCGCCCGGCGACGATCGACGTGAACACGCCGGAGCGCCGTGAGAAAAACAAGGCGGCCTTGGCCAAGCTCAAGCCACAGATTCGGCAGGCGTTGGCGGATCAATGGCTCAAGGAAGCAGGGGAGATTGCGGCGAAACTGACCGAGCCAAGCGGGCGCTGGAAGGAACTCATCGAGGGCGCGAAGGACAAAAAGAATCCGCTGCATGCCTGGCATAAGCTGCGCTTGGCCAAGGGGGAGGAGTTCGCCAAGACTTGGCGCCAGTTGGCCGGGGAATTTGCCCAAAGCCAAAAAGCGCTTAACGAGCAGCGCGCGCGCGGCTACGCGCAGCGTTGGCAGCTTGGCCGTGACGCAGCCTCGCTTGGCCCGTGGGTGCTCGATGGCAACGGCCTCGACGGCAGCGTGGCCAAGCCGGGAGCGTTCCGCGTGCTGCCGGGTGGCGATCGTGTGGTCGATGCCATTTTGCCTGCCGGTGTCTACTCTCACCTCCTGTCCGACAAACACGCCGGGGTGCTGAGTTCGCCGGCGTTCAAGGCCGGGGAAGGCCAGCGGCTTTACGTCCGAGTGGTGGCCAACCGCAATGTGATGACGCGCTACGTGGTGCAAAACTACACGCGCGGTGGCACAGTTTACCCGACGACACGACTGCGCGACGGCAAGTGGCGCTGGCAGTCGTGGGACATTGGCTACTGGTCGGGCGACGACCTGCACCTTGAGGTGACGACCGCCGGCGAGCAGGCGATCCTTTTTTCAAACAAGGCCAACTCGTGGTTTGGCGTCACCGATGTGCTGGTGACCGGCAAGGATCAACCGGCGCCAAAGGAGGAGATGGCCGAGTTCGTGCAGCCGGTTTTCGCCAAGGACGAACCGCCCAATGCCAAGCGGTTGGCCAAGCGCTACGCCGCCGCCGTGCGGCAGGGCATCCGCGCCTGGCGGAAGGGGGCGATGAACGACGAGCAGGCCCAGTTCCTGAACTACTTCGTGCGCGAAGGACTGCTGAGCAACTCCCCGGATGTCTCGCCCGAGGTGGCCAAGTTGGTTGCCGAGTATCGCAAACTCGAAGCCGAGATCCCGCAGCCGCAGCGTGCCCCCGGCGTGCTGGAGGCGGAGGCGGTTGACCGGCCGTTGTTCGTACGCGGAAACCACAAGCAGCCGGCTCAGGCTGTGCCGAGGCGATTCCTCGAGGCATTCAACGCCAAGCCGTTTGGCGCGAAAAACTCCGGCCGCGTGGAGCTGGCTGAGGCGATGTTGCACGCGGACAATCCGCTCACCGCGCGCGTGATCGTGAACCGCATTTGGCATCACATGATCGGCCGGGGCCTTGTGGCCACACCGGATAATTTTGGAAAACTCGGCGAGAAACCGACTCATCCGGAACTGCTCGACTATCTGGCCGGGCGCTTTGTTGCCGAGGGGTGGTCGATCAAGAAACTGGTGCGAGAGATTACGCTCACCCGGACATTCCAACTGGCGGTGAATCCGTCGGGCAATACCGGTAATACCGATCCCGAAAACCGCCTGCTGGCCCGTGCGAATGTCCGCCGGTTGGAGGCGGAGGCGATTCGCGACGCGATGCTGCAGGCAAGCGGTTCGCTGGATCGCAGTCCGCTCGGCGGCTCCGATAATGCGGACAGCAACCGGCGAAGCCTTTACCAGCGGGTAATTCGCAATCGGCTCAACCCGTTTTTGACGGTCATGGACGCGCCGGTGCCAACCAGCACGACCGGTCGGCGTGACGTGACCAACGTCCCCGCGCAGTCGCTCACCATGATGAACGATCCGTTCATCCTCTCGCTGGCCGAGCGGTTTGCGAATCGGGTGAAGGGGGACGAGAACCTGAAGACGGTTGAAGCGCAGGTCGACGCGATGTTCCAGATGGCATTGAACCGCGCCGCGACACCGGATGAGCTAAAGGGAGCCAAGGCGTTCCTCGGCGATGCCGACGCACAGGCGGCTCGGGCGAAGGACGCGTTGTTGAACGCGAATGAGGAGATCAGAAATATCGAGGCGCAACTGTCGGCACTGCGCGAGCCACTGCGCAAACAGCTCTTGGCCAAGCGTAAGGAGGGCGAGGAATCAACTGTGGCCGGGCCGAAGCCATTTGCCGCATGGGATTTCAGCAAGGGCACGAAGGATCAGCTTGGCCAAGCGCACCTGTCGCTCGAGGGCGGCGCAAAGGTTGAGGGCGGCGTGCTGGTGCTCGACGGCAAACGGGGGTTCGCCCGAAGCCAGCCCTTGGCCAAGCGGCTCCGCGACAAGACCCTCGAGGCGTGGGTGCAGTTGAGTGACCTTGGCCAAAAGGGAGGCGGCGTCATCACCGTCCAAACCCGGGACGGCGTGAATTTCGACTCCATTGTCTACGCAGAAAAACAGGGCCGCCACTGGCTGGCCGGAAGCGAGAACCACAAACGAACCGACGAATTCAAAGGTTCAAAAGAGAAAGAGGCGCTCGAAGGGCCGGTGCATGTGGCCATCGTTTACCACGCCGACGGGAAGATCACCGGTTATCGAAACGGCAAACCGTACGGGCGCACCTTTCGTAGGGACGCGCTCCGCGAGTACAAGGCCGGTGATGCAGAGGTGATGTTGGGAATGCGCCACGGCAAGGGAGCAAGCGGCGACCGAATGCTAGCCGGCCGGGTGTTTAAGGCGCGCGTGTATAACCGGGCGTTGAGCGCCGAAGCGGTGATGACTTCCTTCTCCGGAAACACCAGTTTTGTTTCCGAGGAACAACTCCTCGCAGCGATGACCGAGGAACAACGCGCTTCGCAAGCCAAGCTGCAGGCGCGCTTTGCCGAGTTGCAGAATTCCAAAACCGAACTCGAGGAGGCGAGCAAATCAGCCCAAGACCCATGGCGTGATCTGGCTCAAGCGATGTTTAATCTCAAGGAATTCATTTACTTGCGGTAAGAGGAAGGATTTAAAAATGAGGTATCAAAAAATGTTAACAAGGCGCGAGATGCTGACGCGGTGCTCGACTGGATTCGGCATGCTTGCGTTGCAGGGGCTGATGTCGAACCGGGCGTTTGCCGACGCGGTTGGTGGACGGAAAATAAAGGCCAAGGCGAAACATGTAATCCTGTGCTACATGTCCGGTGGCGTGTCGCAGGTCGATTCGTTCGACCCGAAACCGAAGCTGCGCGAACTGCACGGCAAACCGATGCCGGTGAAAGTCGAGCGAACTCAGTTTAATCGCAACGGCAACGTGATGGCTTCGCCTTTCGAATTCAAAAAACATGGGCAGAGCGGGCTTGAGGTCAGCAGCATGTTTCCGCAGCTATCAACGGTCGCGGACGAGCTGGCGGTGATCCGCTCCATGACCAGCAAGGTCAATGAACACGCGCAGGGCAACTACGCGTTCCATACCGGGTTTCCGTTCATGGGCCACCCGTCTGCGGGGGCTTGGGTGTCGTATGGCTTGGGGACGGAAAACCAGAACCTGCCTGGCTTCGTGGTGCTGCAATCCGGCGGGGCATCCATTCCGCACGGCGGCGTGGGGCTATTCAGCAACGGCTATCTGCCTGCTGAAAACCAAGGCTCCATCATCGTGGGGGATCGCACGCCGGCGGTGCGAAACATCCGCCCCGGCCAGGCGAGGCAGTCGCAGCGTGCTCGGCTCGATTTCGTCAAGGGATTGGATCAAAAATTTATCCAAAACATCGGTGGCAACAACAACGTCGAGGCGGCAGTGCGCAACTATGAGACTGCGTTTCGCATGCAGTCCGCCGTGCCGGAGCTTTGCGGCCTTGAGGGCGAGACTGAGGCCACGAAAAAAATGTATGGCATGAACTCCTCCGACCGGCAGGTCGCCGGCTACGGGCTGCAGTGCCTGCTGGCGCGGCGTCTGGTGGAGCGCGGTGTGCGCTTCATCGAGTTAAGCTGCCTGAACGAGGGCATCGGCGCCGGGAACGGCCCCAACCCCTGGGATCAGCACGGCGACCTCGAGCGGGGGCACTGGGCGATGGCTCATCAGGTGGATCAACCGATCGCTGGCCTTATCAAGGATTTAAAAACGCGAGGCCTGCTCGACGAGACGCTCATCATTTGGGCTGGTGAATTTGGCCGGACACCATTCTCGCAGGGTAGCAATGGCCGCGACCACAACCCGTTCGGCTACAGTGTTTGGATGGCAGGCGGCGGGACCAAGGGGGGCACCGCCTACGGGGCGACCGACGAGTTCGGCTATCATGTCACCGAGGACAAGTGCGACATTTACGATCTGTGGGCCACCGTGCTGCACCTGATGGGGGTAGATCATGAAAATCTGACTTACCGATATGGTGGGCGCGACCTGAGACTTACTGATGTACATGGCCGTATTGTCAAAGGAATTCTTGCATGATGGTCTACTGATTTGAGATATAATAGAGACCAGATTGAAGAGAAATATCTATAAAAACTAAATACCGATGTGGTCGTCGTAATTCAATTTTTACAAATTAAAAAATAAGATAATATTATATTTACCAATATCTATTTAGATTTTTTTACTTTCATTATTCCTCTCATCATTTGAGAGTGTCCTGGATATGTACAAATGAATGGATAGATACCGGGATCAGGTGCGTTAAAAATTATCTCATCTGACTGATTTTGGTTAATCATTTTTGATCCCCATAAAATTAGTGGAGTATCAGGACGCCATTCTTTTTTTGGGCCATCCTCAGCAAGTGATATTGCTAGATTTGAAACTTCATCAGCTTTCCCTGGCTTAACTATTAGCAAGTTATGAGGTGCTAGGTCTTTATTAACAAACTGCAGTGATACTAGTCGTCCAGTTTCAACAGAAAATTCTTTAACATCATACATCATTTTATCTTTTACAGTGCTAATTTTAATTTTAAATTTATCTTTATAAATATAATCATTATTATTATAAATATTCTTAACTATAGTCGCTATTTCGGTTTTATCAGTTTTTTGAATGTTGTTATCGAGAATAGGCTTAACTTCATTTAGTGAAATATCGTCGAACCAAGCAGTTCCTTTTGCTTTACCCCAACCGCCGAAAAGGCAGTTAAGTGTAAATGAACCGGACTGATTGCTTTCAAAAACCAATTCTACTTTTTTCCAATCATTATCACCTTTTACTGCTGATGATTTACCATTGTGTTGGAGTTCATGAATGTTTAGTAATGCTCCGTGTCCGCCTTTTACGCCCTGGGTCTTAATCCACGCGCTCATGGCATAGGTGGAGCCGGAGTTGAGCTTCACGGTAGTGAAGAGACTAGTGTCATGTCCGCTTTCTGATTGAATCTTTAAAGATGCTTTACCGGTTTTTATGTGTATGTTTCTTTTTTCAATGCTGTGTTGAACGTCTGTTCCGTTACCGCTATATGTGCGTATTTTCCAATTTGTAGGAAGCTGGTCATTGTGTGATTCAAACGAAGCATTTTGCAACAAGTTGGGACCTTTTTCATAGCCTATAATATTGGCTTTTTCTGCTCCAGCTGCTTTGAGGGCTAGTTTAAGCCATTCGTCTTTGTTATTTATTTCATCTTCAGATAGTATACCGGCTGCCCGTTTATGAACTGGAGTTTCATTAAATTGAGCTAATTTTACAATTGCACTAAGACGAACTAATAAATCTTTGTCGGTGAGTGTTGAGCTATTGTATAGCAATTCTTCATCTTTTTTTACATTTTCAAGAGCGCGAACTGCATTGCGCCTTACTGCCGCATCTTTATTTTTTAGTGCTGATTTTATGGTATTTTCGTTTATTTTACCAAGCCCTTTTAGAGCCCACAGTGCATGAATTGCTCCAACACCGGGGAGAAGTACTCGGTTTTGGAGCGCCTCAACTTTATCAAACATTTTATTGTTAACTATTAAACGTTGTGCTGTTTGTCTCCAAAATAAGTTATCATTATCAAGCGCTTTTACAAGTTGTAGGGGGCTGGCATTAGCCAGTGATGTAATCTTTGATTTCTGAGCGCCTTCCCAAATAACGCGGTAGATACGGCCGTGTTGCCGGTCGCGGTTTGGGTTGATGTGAGCATTGCCGCGACCATTGCGAGCTGCGTATCCGCCACGCCCGATGCTTGGAGTGGGGTTGTGCTGGATGATGAAGTTGTACCAGTCGGCGATCCAGAGGTGCCCGTCCGGGCCAACCTCGGCGACGATTGGTGAAAACCACTCGTCGGCGCTTGCAACAAAGCTGAACCCATTTTTGGCACTATAGCCTGCACCTTTCTGAGTTATGTAATAAGTACCTAGAAGGTTACCGGTGGGTCCACATATAAATGCGGCTCTGTCGCGATATTTTTTAGGAAAAGCAGCTGAGGTGGCAAATGCATGTCCGCAGCCGGCTGTGTAGGCGTTGAATGCGTCCACTTGTCGGATATTCGGGGTGATTGGGTGGAACGTGCGAGAGTCGGCGATCATTTTTGCGCTCATTTGGCGATCCTCGCCAAATACTGTTGCAGGGATACCGCCGAAGAAAGTCGGATTGTTGTTGGCGGTCGAGCCGAAGATGTCACCGGCGGCGTTAAAGCCAAGCCCCCAGGTGTTGTTGTTGAACTGGTGCAAAAACTCAATGTCCGAGGCGTCCGACTTGAAGCGAAACACGCCCATGCCAAAGTTGTGTTGTTTGCCGCCAAGCGAGCCGTTGAAGCGGGCGTAGCCGACCGTGCCGTAGATCCAGTTGTCGAACCCGTAGCGCAGGTTGCTCGGCCCGGCATGCGTGTCGCCCACACCCCAGCCTGTGAACATCACCTCGCGGACGTCCGCCTTGTCGTCGCCGTCCGTGTCCTTGAGGAAATAAAACTCCGGCGCATGCGCGAGGATGACCCCGCCGCGGGCAAAGGTCATCGAGGTTGGGATGTTGAAGCCCTCGGCGAACACGGTGAACTTGTCGGCCTTACCGTCGCCGTCGGTGTCCTCACAAATCTTGATGCGGTCGTTGCCCTTGCGGCCGTCCTTGAACTCGTTAGGGTAATCCACCGTCTCGACCACCCAGAGGCGGCCGCGCTCGTCCCACGCCATATAGATCGGGTTGATGACATCCGGCTCGGCGGCGAACAACTCCATGCGGAAGCCGACCGGCACGTGCGTGTACTTCATGCTGTCCTCGGGCGAGAGCGGGAGCTGGTACTGGAGCGGCTCGGGGCGGCGCTCGTAGTTCGGGATGTTGTCGCGCTTCTCGTACTTGAGCGGCGTCCGCTTGGCGATGAAGTTGTCATAACGCTTACGCGCCTTGTCGCCGACCGACCACAGGATGCCGCTCTTGATGAGTTGATGAAAATCGCTGTGGCTCCAGACGCGCTGGTCGTGGCCCGAGGCAGTGTAAAACACGCGGCCCTTGCCCTGCGTGCGCACCCATGTCCACGGCTCCGGCTTGGTGTGCGGATCGCCCGGCATCGCCTCGCGCACCATCAGCACCGTGCGGTTTTCCGTGTTGTGATTGTTGTGAAAATAGGTCTCGTCCCAGGCGGTGAACTCCTTCACGTCCTTCATCGCCGGATGATCCGGCTTCACGATTTTGGCCGCGAACTCCGCCCCCTGATGGCTTTTGAACCGGCCGCCGACGAGCTTGTCGAACCCCGGTTCGTTGCCAAAGCACCAGCTCGCGCAGTGCACCGGCACGAAGCCGCCGCCGCCCTCGACGTAGTCCTTCAGGTTCTTCCACTGGTGCGGCTCGATCCGGCCGTGGTTGGCGTAGAGCAGCAGGGCGTCAAACTTGCCGAGATAGTCGGCGTCGCCCAGCGCCTCCTCGACCGAGGTGACGTAGTCGAAATAGATCGCATCCCGGCCAAGCGCGCGGGAGAGCATCGGGTAGTACAGGTTGGAGTTGTGATGCTCGCTCTCGTGGCCGAGGAACAAAACGCGGATCGGGCCGTCGTCGGCCTTGGCTTGGCTTGAGAAGCCCGGCGCGGTAAAGGCGGCGGTGAGGAAAAGTAGAGTTAGTAATCTCATTTTTATTTCGTGAACGGCCGGGAAACTTAACGCCGCCACACGCCGGGGCAAGCCAAACAAGCGCTCGGCCAGGCAGGCGTGGCCTACCGCCGGACCATGTTTTTGAGTTAGTGCCGCGCCTTTTTGGGATCGATCCGGACGGGGCCGGCCGGGCTGGCTTCGCGCGGGCCAAAGGGGCACTTGGCCGGGGGTACCTCAAAAAAGTCGTTCTGTTTTTTCAGGGCAAACTGCGCGCCGGTCATGACGGTGTTTTCGCCGAACCGCTGCTCGATCACCTGCAGGGCATCGTCGATCGCGCCCCAGCGCCCGGCGTCCGTGCTGCCCCACAGCATCGGCTGGGTGTCGAGGCGCTCCAGGCTGGAGAAGCCCAGACAGATCTGCCGGATCGGCTTGTGCGCCCCGCGCATCGACTCCCAGTAAAGCTGCTCGATGACCCCGCTGATGACGCTGTTGCGGAACTGCGGATGCCGGAACCGGTGCTGGCAGCCGGTCCGCTCGAAATCGCTGAATCGGATCGACACGAACGACTCGCGCGTCTGCAGCCCCTCGCGCCGCATTTGGCCGGTCAACCGTGCCGCCTCGCTCAGCAGGAAAATCAGCCCCGCGTCGTAGTCCGGCTCGTCGACCGGCAGCGTGGTGTTGCTCGAGATCGTGGTGCGATCCTTCTCCTCCACCACGACCGGCTCGGTCCATTCGCCCCGGGCAAAGAGCCACAGTTGCTGTCCCCAAATGCCGAAACTTTTGCAAAGGAGGATCGACGGCATGCTGGCCACGTCGCCAAACGTGTGCGCCCCGAGTGCGGCCAGCGCCCGCGTGCGGCGTCCGCCGCAGCCGGCCAGCTCGTCCACCGGCCGATCCGCCAAAAACTCCCGCTCGCCCCCGACCGGAATCTCGCAGAACCCGGGCTTGGCCGCGCTCGTCGCCAGCTTGGCCGCCCACATCGACGCGCCCAGCCCGGCGGACACCGGCACGCCGACCGCGCTCTCGATCTCCGCCCTCAGCCGGTTCACGTAACCGACCGCGCCGCGGCCGCGCCAGACGTAGCGCTCCATCGCGGTGAGGTCCAGGAACCCCTCGTCGATCGATGCCGGCAGCAGCGTCGGCGTGTAGCTCTCCATCACCCGGAACATCTCCCGCGAGATGCGGCGGTAATCGTCGTAGTGCGGCCGGGCCAACACACCGTGCGGGCAGAGCCGCCTAGCCTCGAAGCAGGCTGTGCCGGCTCCGATGCCGTAGCGCTTGGCCAAGCGGTTTGCCGCGATGACGATGCCATCGCCCGTGCGCCCGCCGCCGACCCACACCGGCCGGCCGGAGAGCGACGCATCCATTGCGATCTCGCAACTGGCAAAAAAGGTGTCGCCATCGACATGCAGGACACGGGTTGGAGGAGCCTCGGGCACAGTGGTCGTGAGCATTGCAACCGCGCCGGTTCCCGTCAATGCAGGAACGCCGAGTGGGACAAATTGAACCACTAAGGCGCGCTTTGCCTTAAAAAA
>CEWJ01078272.1_pt1 | contig 11575 bp, 10 predicted proteins | sample 350291 | NCBI WGS metagenome assembly CEWJ01 (sample SAMEA2622923, study PRJEB7988) | marine metagenome | isolation source: saline water (ENVO:00002010), including | reverse complement strand
CCTTATGAGCCAATGATGGCAATCCAGAGCATGGTCACAAGAAAAGACATCAGAGGCAGAGAGTGGGGGCCAAGTCAAAAAATTAGTGTTTCGGATGCTATGAGAATATGTACAATTCATGGCGCGTATGCTTCCTTCGAAGAAGGACTAAAAGGATCACTTGTTGCTGGAAAATTAGCAGATTTTGTAATTTTAGAAAAAGACCCTCATGAGGTAAATCCTGACGAGATTGTTAACATTAAAATTCTCAAAACAGTGCTTGGCGGGAAAACAACTTTTGAGGCTTAAAAGTTAAAATTAATCAATTTATCAGTCGCGCCAAGACGTGAAAATTGACCAGCATTTCATAATGTAACGCAATTCTTTTTTTGTTGTAGCAATCATTTTGCTAATACTTTATATTGCCTCATAAGTGCCACTAAAAGAGACAATTTGAGGGAAATAATCATAACAATTATCAGAATTATCTTAATTACAAGATATTGATATATATGATTTTTTTTGCTGTTAGTGAGAATTTAAATAATTGTTTGGAATGCGGCCTTTAAATTATTGAAAAAAAAAGATGCGCACCAATAATATATTTTGTTGGTAAACAAAAAAAAATTAAAAATTACACAAGGAAAAAGCTGGGATGCCTATTGCAATTGTTCTAATCTTTTTGGTCGTAGGTTCTGTGATATTTCATTTATGGAGCCCTTGGTGGTTCACACCCCTTGCTTCTAATTGGAGCGCGATAGACGAAACCATCGATCTCACTTTTTGGGTCACAGGTTTCGTCTTTGTAGCGGTAAATTTGTTTATGGCTTATGCCGTTATTAAATACAGGGCCGCTCCAGGAAAAAAAGCCAAGTACGATCCTGAAAATCATAAGTTAGAAACATGGCTAACAGTATTTACCTCGATAGGAATCATTGCAATGCTCGCCCCAGGATTACTTGTATGGGGACGATTTGTAGATGTGCCGGAAAATGCACTCCAAGTAGAAGTTCTAGCCCAGCAATGGCATTGGAGTTATCGTCTCCCAGGAGAGGATGGAGAGTTTGGGAATGTGAGTGCTAAACTGATCACTAATGAGAATCCGTTTGGGATGGATTACGATGATCCCGTTGGTCAAGATGATATTCTTATAAGCAGCCCAGAACTTCACCTTCCTGTGAACGTTCCTGTCAACCTTAACCTCAGAGCTAAAGATGTATTGCATAATTTCACTGTTGCTGAGTTCAGAGTGAAAATGGATATGGTTCCTGGAATGGTAACCAGTATGTGGTTCACTCCGACAAAGACCGGACGTTATGACCTCCTCTGCGAAGAATTATGTGGTATTGCGCATCACGCTATGCGAGGTGCTGTTATTGTAGATGAGGCACAAGATTACGAAAATTGGGTTGCCTCTCATCCAACACTTAACGAAACACAAATTCGCATGGCTTATAACCCTGAACCTAGCGCAGCAGCCACGCAATATGCGGTTTGTGCAGCATGTCACGGTCAACAAGGAGAAGGAATGGTGGTGTTGAATGCACCTAAAATCTCCGGTCAGAGTGAGTGGTACCTTAGAAAGCAATTAGAAAATTATAAAAATGGTGTCAGAGGCACACACAAAGATGATTTATACGGTCAACAAATGGTTCCCATGAGCATGACACTGTTCAATGAGGAAGCGATGGACAATGTTATAGCACACATTCAAAGTTTCCCTGATAATCCGGCACCAAAGACAATTTCTGGCGATATAGAGAAAGGCAAGGAGACTTATGCCGTTTGTGCTTATTGCCACGGTCAACAAGGAGAAGGAATTAAGGCCATGAATGCACCTAGAATGGCAGGAATGACTGACTGGTACTTAGAGAGGCAATTACAGAATTTCAAGAAAGGTATAAGAGGGCAGCATCCAGAAGATTACTATGGTAAACAGATGGGCTTTATGGCGAGAATACTGCAAGATGATAAGAAAATTAGAGATCTTGTGGCGTATATGAATACACTTTAACCAACAATAGGACAAATTTAATATTAAGGGGAGATGAATGTCATACGTATCATTATATGATCGAGATCATGAGATGGAACATCATGATCCAGATACATTTCTAACAAAATATGTGTGGAGCCAGGATCACAAAGTTATTGCGATTCAATACGGCGGTATAGCAATTTTAGTCGGTGTCGTGGCTCTGGCGCTATCAATACTTATGAGACTGCAACTTGGATTTCCAAATAGCTTAGCTATTATCAATCCTGAGAGTTACTATCAATTTGTCACAATGCACGGAATGATTATGGTGGTATATTTACTCACAGCACTTTTCCTAGGTGGTTTTGGTAATTATCTTATTCCTCTGATGTGCGGGGCCCGAGATATGGTATTTCCATTCTTAAATATGTTGAGTGTTTGGGTTTATCTTCTCTCTGTAATCATCCTGATTGCTAGTTTCTTCGTGCCCGGTGGTGCGACTGGAGCAGGTTGGACGTTATATCCTCCTCAGTCCTTATCAGCAGGCACACCAGGAACAGATTTAGGGATAATTCTAATGCTTGTATCACTTGGAGTTTTTATTGTCGCGGCCACGATGGGAGGATTGAATTACATAACTACGGTTCTCCAGTATCGTTGTAAAGGCATGACTTTGATGAGGCTTCCATTATCTGTTTGGGGTATTTTTACAGCAACTATACTCGCGTTACTTGCTTTCCCAGCACTTCTTGTGAGCGCGATTATGATGATTCTTGATCATTCAGTTGGAACAAGCTTCTTCATGCCAGCCATGATTTCAGCCGGTGAACAATTGAGTTATAACGATGGTAGCCCAATACTCTTCCAGCATCTATTTTGGTTCTTTGGTCATCCTGAGGTATATATCGTTGCGCTACCAGCATTTGGTTTGGTCTCAGATGTCCTAGCAACACATGCACGTAAAAATATATTTGGATACAGGATGATGGTCTGGGCAATACTTGCTATTGGGGGGCTCAGTTTTATTGTTTGGGCGCATCACATGTACGTCAGTGGGATGAATCCATACTTCGGTTTCTTCTTTGCCACTACAACCCTCATAATCGCGGTACCGACTGCGCTGAAAGTTTATAATTGGGTGCTTACTTTATGGCAAGGTAATTTGCACCTAAGGGTACCAATGCTATTCGCAATCGGTTTTATATTTACTTTCATCCACGGAGGACTGACAGGACTATTTTTGGGTAATGTAACAATTGATTTACCTCTATCAGATACTTATTTCGTTGTGGCACACTTCCATATGGTTATGGGGGTCTCTCCGGTACTAGTAGTATTTGCATCAATATATCATTGGTTTCCACTGATGTCGGGTAAGATGTTTAATGAAACGTTAGGAAAGTGGCACTTTTGGCTCACGTTTTTAGGCGCCTATGCCGTTTATTTACCGATGCATTATCTTGGTTTTCAGGGTGTTCCTAGAAGGTACTTTTCATTGGGGAATACTGACTTCCTTCCAGAGTCAGCTCATGCTTTAAATGCAAGCATAACAGTTTCGGCAATAATACTAGCGCTTGCTCAAATACTTTTCTTTGTAAATATATTTATGAGCTTGAGAAGTGGCAAAAAAGCAAAACCTAATTGCTGGGGAGCTACCTCACTTGAGTGGTTGACTCCTGATACACCTCCAAAACACGGAAACTGGGGACATGATCTGCCCGAAGTGCACCGTTGGGCATACGACTACAGTGTGCCAGGGCAAGAGCAAGACTTCACTCCACAAACTGTCCCAGCTAGTGAGGTACCTGTTGGGCGTGATCACGGAGTTGAGCACAATTAGAGAGTAATGAGCTTAGATTAAAAATGACAATAACATTAATATTTCTAGCAATTATAATGGCAACCGTAATTTTTTGGTTGCTCAAGCAAACTTTCAATGTGGAACCATGGGTTTCTGATGAGGTAGCTGATGAAGTATCAGGTGCTTCACTTGATTTGAAACCTCAGGCAATTGCATTGACTACCTTCATGGCTGTGGCCACTTCATTGTTTGCTTTGTTTGCCAGTGCATATTCACTCAGAATGGAAATGCCTGATTGGCGGCCCTTAAATGAACCATTTATTCTGTGGACGAACACGGCATTTCTGGTATTGGCCAGTATTGGATATCAATGGTCTAGAACTAATGTAGCTACGACAGATATCGGTTCAAAAAAAGTCCTAAAAGGATTGATCGTGGCTGGCGCATTCTCAATATTATTTCTTATTGGTCAACTTCTTGCATGGAAAGATTTAAGTGATCAAGGGATGTTCGCATCAACAAATCCTGCCGTTGCCTTCTTCTATGTATTTACAGCAATGCACGGATTGCACCTTTTGGGTGGTTTGTATGTCTGGGCGAGATCAGTTATGAAAATCCAAAATAATCAAGATATTAGATTAGTACGAACAAGCGTAGAGTTGTGTACAATATATTGGCATTTCATGCTTTTGGTTTGGATGTTGCTCTTCGGGCTTATGATAGCAACATAATTGGAGTAGAAATATTATGTCAGAAACAACGGTAAGTGAAACACAAACATTAGAGGATGGTTTAGCTGGTGTAGCATCAGATTTCTCTTCCGATAGACAATCATTCCACGTTCACTGGGGTAAAGCCATGATGTGGATATTTCTACTTAGCGATACATTTATTTTTAGTTCTTTTTTGATTGGTTACATGACTGTGAGAATGTCAGCTCAGGACCCATGGCCACTCACAAGTGAGGTATTTGCGCTAAGTATGGGGGGCGAGCCGATTCCGTTGCTGTTGATAGCCATAATGACATTTATTCTAATAACCTCAAGTGGAACCATGGCTTTAGCAGTAAATATGGGATATGCAAAAGAGAAAAAGAAAACATTTTATCTAATGCTGATTACCGCTATTCTTGGTGCCTCGTTCGTGGGAATGCAAGTTTTTGAATGGTCTAAATTGATTATCGATGAAGGTGTAAGGCCCTGGGCCAATCCCATGGGTGCTTCTCAGTTTGGAGCAGCATTTTTTATGATAACTGGTTTTCATGGAATGCACGTAACAGGTGGTGTTATTTATCTGCTGGTAGTTGCATTTAGAGTAAAAAATGGATTCTATGAGCGTCGTGGCAATGATTATTCAATTGTCGAAATATGCGGTTTATACTGGCACTTTGTAGATTTAGTGTGGGTATTTATTTTTGCGTTTTTCTATCTTTGGTAAAAATTCGGAGTAATTTACTATGTCAGATTCAGGTCAACAACATCCACTAAACATATATTATGCCGTTTGGATTTTATTATTTGTTATAAGTGCATTTTCATATGCTGTTGATTACTATCAATTACAAGGTGCCTTGAGATGGACCTTAATATTGATTTTCATGTTTTTAAAAGCAGGCTTCATAACGGCTATATTCATGCATATGACATGGGAGAGACTGGCCCTTCAGCTGGCGATTCTCGCTCCACCTATTTTTCTGATGGTATTTATAGGAATTATGGCAATTGAAGCTGATTATACTTTCTTAACTCGGATAGAATTTTTTACAGAGAGTGACTTTGTTCCCGTTTATCACCATGGTGGCGGATCTCACTGATTAGAATTCATTGTCTCTTTTATCGTATTTGATATTGAAGTGACTTCTTCCTTAATTTTCTTGGTATTTAGAGTCAAGAACTCTCTTTGATGCATAATTAATTTACCATCAACTATCACATTCATTACATCTTGTTCGTCAGTAACATAAACCAAATGTGAAGCTATATCATAACTTGGGATATGATGCACATCGTCATAAGCAATCTGAATAACGTCGGCTTTCATGCCTTCTACAATCATGCCTATTTCATTATCCATACCGATAATTTTAGCACCATTTGAGGTTGCCATTCTCAATACTTCAATGGCGGGTAAGACCTCAGGATCCATACTGGTAACTTTTTGTAATAACGAGGCAAGTCGCATCTCTTCCCACATATCCAAGTCATTATTGCTAGCAGCACCATCTGTACCTAAACCAACCAAAACTCCAGCTTCTATCATTTTTGATATAGGTGCTACACCCGAAGAAAGTTTCATATTTGAAGTGGGATTATGAACTACACCAACATTTCTCTTTGCAAGTATTTCTATCTCCCTGTCACTTGGCCACACGACATGAGCGGCGATTGTCGTTCCATCAAAGAAATTGATCGATTCTAATGCTTCAATACTTGTCATCCCATAATTTTGGGTAGAAAACTCAGACTCAAACTGAGATTCAGATAAATGAATGCTTATTGGTGTATTGAGATTATTTGCAAGATTTCGGGTTTGTTCTAGTTGTTCGAGTTTCATTGAATATATTGCATGTGGACCCAATATGGGTGTTATAAGTGAGTTTTTTTTCTTCCAGCGATTAATGAAGCTCTCACCATTAATTAAAGCATCCTCAGCATTTTTTGCATTAGGCGTTTGATTATCACTTACTGTTGAAGAAACCAATGCCCTCATCCCACATCTAGAAGCAACTTCTGCAATAATGTCTGGATAAAAATACATATCAACGAAAGTTGTTGTTCCTCCTCTAATCATTTCCCAGCATGCAAGCTCTGTCCCGACTCGGACAAATTCTTCACTGACAAATCTCTGTTCAAGAGGGAAAATATAATTATTCAGCCAATCTATCAGCTTCTTGTCATCCGCAATTCCTCTTAAGAGTGTCATAGCAGCATGAGAGTGACCATTAATAAGACCAGGCATGATTATTCTTTGTTCACCCGCTATGTTGATTTCAGCGCTGTAATTCTTATTTATGGTTTCTTTTGTATCGATATCTAGAATTATTCCATCTTTGATAGCTATAGCTGATCCATTCAAAATTTCATCCTTGCTATTCATTGTAAGTATGTGATCAGCTTCTATAACAATATCAACGTTGGGATTATCTGATTTTATTGTTAGGTCACATGATCCTAGAATTGATATCAACGATAGGATAAAGATTGGTTTATTGATTAGACGCATATACATTTTTTTTATGTAGTTTTAAAATTAAACATTAACCTATATTATAATTACTGAAAAGATCTCATTTTCTTCTTTTATTCACAATTAGGAGACAAGATATAATTAGCTTCGTCGGCATCATTGTAATTCTCGGGATAGCTTATCTATTCTCAGAAAATAAAAAATTGATCAACATTAAGATTGTCATTATGGCTTTTTTATTGCAATTTCTCGTCGCTCTTTTTTCACTTTATCTTGAGACTGGAAAGATGATTGTCCAGAAACTCAGTAATGGCGCAAGACATATAATCGACTTTTCACAGGAAGGTGTTAATTTTGTATTTGGCCCTTTGGCAAACGAATGGAGTTTTGCTATTAATGCGTTACCTGTGATTGTTTTCCTATCTTCACTTACAGCGGTCCTTTACCACTTGAAAATTATGCAGATTATCGTGCGCTTGATCGGCGGTGCTTTAAATAAAATAATTGGAACAAGGATCATAGAATCCATGAATGCTGCTGCGAATATATTCCTAGGAATGGACAGCTCACCCTTGGCTATAAGACCATACCTATCAAAAATAAGTGATGCCCAGATGTTCGCAATTATGGTTTCAGGTTTGGCCTCTGTCGCAGGGACTGTTCTCTTGGCGTATGCACAAATGGGTGCTCAATTGGAATATCTTCTTGCAGCCTGTTTTATGTCTGCACCAGGGGGGCTTCTTATGGCAAAAATAATTATGCCTGATGATTCAAGTCAATCCTCTCAAGAAAAAATTCAAATTAGATCATCAAAAAGTCCTCATACAAATGTAATTATGGCCGCAGCATCTGGTGCTTCAGATGGCATAAAACTGGCTGTAAGTATTGGTGGGATGCTCATTGCTTTTGTAGCATTGATAGCATTGATAAATAGTATTTTTATTTTGTTAGGATCGCTAGTCGGAATAGAGGATCTGACTATGCAAAAAATACTTGGATGGATATTTTCTCCTATTATGTTTCTTTTGAATATTCCCTGGAATGAAGCCCAGGCGGCTGGCGCACTTTTTGGTGAGAAATTAATCTTGAATGAATTTGTTGCATATAGCCACCTCACTGATTATCTATCGGGAATGAGCGAAAAAACTACTGTAATTATGACATTTGCACTGTGTGGCTTTGCAAACTTTGCTTCAATTGCCATCCTTATGGGTTCAGTCGGTATCTTAATACCAAGCAAGAACGAGTTTATAGCATCATACGGACTAAAAGCAGTACTTGCGGCTTCTCTAGCAAATTTATTAAGCGCTTCATTCGCAGGTATATTATTTGGATTATAGTCTTTGGTGATTTATGTCAGAAAAGATAATAATTGATTGTGATCCAGGTCAAGATGACGCTGTAGCACTTTTTCTTGCATTATCCTCTCCGGATGAATTAGAAATTTTAGGTATTACAACGGTTGCTGGAAATGTGCCCCTGAAACTTACTGAGAGGAACGCTAGAATTATATGTGATATCGCAGATTCAAAAAAAACCCAGGTATTTGCAGGATGCTCTAGACCTATGCTTGTTAATTTGATGACCGCTGAAAATGTCCATGGAAAAACAGGTATCGACGGAATCGATATTTTTAAACCAATGACTCTGCTAAAAGAATTACATGCTGTAGATTTTATAGTAGAAACTTTAAAAGATGCAGAGACAGATTCGATAACATTAGTGCCAACCGGACCTCTCACAAATATAGCTCTCGCAATCATTAAAGATCCTTCTATACTTAATTCAATCAAACAAATAGTTCTGATGGGAGGCGCAATGAGAGAAGCTGGAAATCTCAGTGCATCTGCCGAATTTAATATGAGAGTAGATCCTCATGCTGCGAAAGTAGTATTTGAGTGCGGCCTTCCAATCATAGTGATGAGTTTGGATGTAACTCATAAAGTGCTCACTTCTAGAGAAAGGGTTAGAGAAATTGAATCGATAGGTAATTCTGTGTCTACCGCAACAGCTAATATGCTTAAATTTTTCGCTCGTTATGATTCTGAAAAATATGGTATTGATGGCGCTCCTCTTCATGATCCCTGCACAATTGCATGGCTACTCAATCAAGATCTTTTTAGCGGCAAAGAATGCAATGTAAGGATTGAGACAGAATCATCTTTAACATTAGGGCATACCTCAGTTGATTTTTGGGGTGTGGAAGGGAATATACCAAATGCAACCTGGATGCAGGATGTTGATGACGATGGTTTCTATGAACTTTTAATCAATAGGCTCAGGAGATTTTATTAGTTTCAAAGCAATGGGCATTTTTCGATAGTTTTGTTATCTAGTCTGGCACCTATTTGCTGAATGACTTGAGACGCTGCCCAAGAGCCCATTTCGGTACATTCTTGAATTGATTTATTTGATAATAACCCAAAAAGAAAAGCTGCTGTATACGTATCTCCTGCGCCGGTGGTATCGACCACATTAGAAGTTTTTAGAGCTTCAGCATGTATCACATCACCCTTGTTTACAACGATTGAGCCCTTTTCGCCGAGCGTGATAACTGATAGATTACCCAACTTTTTTGACGCTTCAATCATATTCTCAACAGTTTCTGTTCTTGTTAACTTCATCATTTCGTCTTCGTTAGCAAAGATGATATCCACCGCGTCTCCTGTAAGCTCTCTAAATGCCTCGAAGTGACGCTCCACACAAAATGAATCTGACAATGAAAGAGCAACACGCAAAGAAGATCTATTTTTTTCCTTGATGACTTTATTCGCAATCTCATTACAATCCGGAATGTCCCATAAATATCCCTCAAGCAGAATTATCTCAGCCCCTCCAATAACTGAAGAGTCAATATCATTTAAGGATAACTCTGTGCAAGCCCCCAGGTAAGTCTGCATGGTTCGTTGACCATCACTAGTTATAAGAACATGACTTCTCGCAGTTGGTGAACCTATATTCGATGGAGGCAATTTAACGTCTACACCCATTGCTTTCATATCACTGATGAAGACCTCTCCAAATCTATCATTATGCACCTGTCCTATGTATCCTGCTTTTCCGCCAAAATTACTAAAACAAGATATCGTATTAGCTACCGAACCGCCTGACATTTCTTTTGTTTCCTCAAGCATTAGATATAGTTGGTTCGCTTCCTCTATATTAATTAGATTCATTGATCCTGGCTCGGCTTGAATCTGTTCTAAGAAATCTAATGATACTTGAGTTAACACATCAACAATCGCGTTGCTAATACCTATTAGTTGAGTTTTTTTTGTCATTTCGTAGCCTTTTTAATGCTTCATATTCGTTAGTTTTATTATACTAGGGATACGCATAGAGGTAAGTTAAACTTAAGACACATAATCAGATCAAGAATTAATGATTAATTAAATGAAAAATACAAATTCAAATAAAATCATACTTAATAGTGATGAGCTTATAAATGATTCATTCAGATTAGGGATGCAAATAATAAAAAGTGGTTTTATTCCGACAATGATCCTAGTTTTATGGAGGGGTGGAGCGATTATTGGAATGGCAATTCATGAGTTAATGATATACAAGAAGTTTCAACTCAATCATATGATTCTCAAAGCGTCATCATATCAAAATACTCAGCGTCAAGACGTAGTGAACATCGAAGGACTTGAAGGTGTTCTTAGAAATCTCAAAAAAGATGAAAAAGTACTAATAGTGGATGATATTTTTGATTCTGGTAAAACAATGTCATCCTTAATTGCTATGATCAAAGAACACCGAAAAGAAGAAAATGATCAATACAAAATAGCAACACCCTGGTATAAACCAAAAAATAATTTGACAGACATTGCGCCTGACTTTTATTTGTATGAGACAGAAAAATGGGTTGTTTTTCCTCATGAATTAGAGAGTCTCAGTGAGGGAGAGATCAAAAATTTTCGATTGCAGGAGATTCTAAGTTAGATCAACAATACTGTCTATTTGATGAAGAACAAAGAAAACAATCCTTTTGATATTATTCTCTCAGAGACGCCAAACTTTTCTGAGAAGGAAGCAATTCATCTAGCTAAAAAGCACTATGATATAGAGTCTTCTGCTGAAAATTTAGTGAGTGAGCGAGATCAGAATTTTTTACTTAGGACGACTGATCGTAGAAAATTTGTTTTAAAAATTGCTAATTCTGAGGAATATCCCATTGTCACTGATTTCCAAATCTGTGCATTGATACATATCAATAATATAAATGATACTCGAATTTCAGTGCCAGAAATCAAATTCTCCAATCAGAACACTAAAAGTATAGTATTAACCAAAGACAAAAAATCCTTTGTGACTAGAGTCGTTACTTATCTTGATGGCGAACCGCTATTTACATCAGATCAATCAATTCCAAATATTCCAATTGCGGAGGACATGGGAAGATATTTGGCAATCTTAGGTAAATCTTTAGCAGATTTTCAACATCCTGGGTCGGGTCAAAATCTCTTATGGGATATGAAAAGAGCCCTCTCAATTAGAGAAATTATAGGTCACATAGATTCCTCTTCAGCAAGAACAATGGTAGAGAAAACATTATCTGATTTTGAGCGTTACGCATTACCAAAATTTGATTCAATTCGATGGCAAGTTATTCATAATGATATGAATCC
>CEWJ01016394.1_pt1 | contig 11588 bp, 10 predicted proteins | sample 350291 | NCBI WGS metagenome assembly CEWJ01 (sample SAMEA2622923, study PRJEB7988) | marine metagenome | isolation source: saline water (ENVO:00002010), including | reverse complement strand
TTCGTAACTTGATCTATTTGGTCTTGGTCAAACTGATTATTTGGGAGTAAATCGTTAATGTCAGAAACGGTAAGGAATCCTTGTTTCCTTCCAGTTTCTATCAACTCTTCAATTTTCTTCTGCTTTGTTTTGGATAAATTAGAATTAGTCATAAGATACTATGTTAGTCAAAAATGATGTATTATATCATCATCATCAATAATAAAACAATAAATGATAATGTATTTATGATAATCGAGCAACGAGGGTTATTCAATTATTCAATATGGTAGAATTGTCCACACCAACCTGTGAATTTGGCAAAAAACCTCATGATTTCAATCTTTTAGGAGTTGATGGAGACTATTGGTCTCTAGATAAATGTATGGGCAAGAATGGCATTTTGATTATGTTTATTTGTAATCACTGCCCATATGTCCTAGCTATAATAGAGAAATTAGTTGTTGAGACAGACGTGCTTGCAATGAAAGGGATGAGTACAGTAGCCATAATGCCTAATGATACAGTGTCGTATCCTGACGACTCCTATGAAAATATGAAAAAAATATCAAAAAAGTATGGGTTTGGGTTCCCCTATCTCTATGATGAAACTCAAATGGTAACCCAGGAGTATGGAGCAGTATGTACACCGGATTTCTTTGGTTACAACTCTGATCTTGAGCTCCAATATAGAGGTAGATTTGATGACAGAGGCCCCAAGAAAAACAACAATCCAAACCAAAGCGATCTATTCAAGGCAATGTTTTCAATAGCAAGAACAAAGAAAGGTCCTGATGATCAACTGCCAAGTTTAGGATGTTCGATAAAGTGGAAGAGGTAATTAGTGAAAGCCATCGATTACGCTAACGCAGTAAGGTTTTTAAGTATAGATGCTGTTGAGAAAGCAAATTCTGGACATCCTGGTGCTCCTATGGGTATGGCTGATATTGCCTATATCTTGTGGACAAAATATCTTAAGCATAATCCGAAAAACCCAACTTGGTTCAATCGGGATAGATTCGTCTTATCAAATGGACACGGATCAATGTTGTTATATTCTCTACTGCATTTGTCTGGTTATAAACTTACTATCAATGATATAAAAAATTTTCGACAGCTCAATTCAATTACTCCAGGTCATCCTGAATGTGATCTTACGCCTGGTGTTGAAACTACCACAGGACCATTAGGTCAGGGCTTAGCCAATGGAGTTGGGATGGCTATTGCTGAAAAGTCTTTGGCCGCAGAATTCAATAGACCAAAATTCAACATAGTTGATCATATGACGTATGTATTTGCAGGTGATGGATGCATGATGGAGGGAATATCACATGAAGCGTGTTCGTTAGCAGGAACCCTTGGTTTAGGCAAACTTGTAGTTTTCTACGATATGAATAATATTTCTATTGATGGTGATACATCATTAGCATATACGGAGAATATAAAAAAAAGATTTACATCGTACAACTGGAATGTGATTGGTGATATCGATGGTCATAACTTTTCAGAAATAGAAAAATCAATTAAAGACTCGATTAAACAAAATACTAAACCCACACTAATTTGTATGAAAACTAAAATTGGTTTCGGCTCCCCAAACAAAGAGGGAACTAGTTCAGTGCATGGTGCTCCACTTGGCGATGAAGAGAGTAAATTAACAAGAGATGCATTGGGATGGACTCATCAACCATTCAAAATACCAAAAGAAATTTATGATGAGTGGAACTGCGAAACAAAAGGAATGGAGCTTGAATCAAATTGGAAGAAATTAATGTCTTCCTATAAGTCCACTTATCCAGAACTCCATAGAGAACTAAATCGAAGAGGATCATTGAAGCTGAATAAAAAAGTGAGCAAAATCCTCTCAACTATATCAAAAGATAAAAATACAGCACTTGCTACTAGAAAATGCTCACAAATTGTTTTAGAGAATATTGGTAGATTTATACCTGAGTTAATTGGAGGATCAGCGGATTTAAAAGAATCAAACCTTACTTTTTGGTCAGGCTCTAAGGCGATAAGCAATAAAGACTTCTCGGGCAAATATATTCACTATGGTGTAAGAGAGTTTGCTATGTCAGCAATCAATAATGGGATTTTTTTGCACGGGCATTTTAGAGTTTATGCCAGTACTTTTTTAATATTCTCTGAGTATGCAAAAAATGCCATAAGAATGTCATCTCTAATGCATCTACCCGCTTTATATATTTTTACCCATGATTCAATTGGACTTGGAGAGGATGGCCCTACTCATCAGTCAGTAGAACAATTATGCTCACTGAGACTTTTACCTAAAATGCATGTTTGGAGACCAGCCGACCTTCATGAAACTGCTTTAGCATGGGACTTTGCTTTATCTAAGAGTGACGGTCCAACCTCTATAATACTTTCACGTCAAAAATTACCACAAATTAACAGATCTGCTACTCAGGCAAAAGCAGTAAGCAAAGGAGGTTATATAGTGTACGATAATCGGAAAAAAATTGATGCTGTCATTATTTCATCAGGATCAGAGTTACACTTATGTATCGATGCTGCAGAGCGAATGAAAAATCAGAATATTTTTGTAAGAGTAGTATCAATACCATGTATCGAGCTTTTTATGGAGCAGTCTAAATCATACCAAGACAAAATTATTCCTAACATTGATAATATAATTGCTGTTGAAGCTGGGATTGGCGATTGTTGGGATAAATTTGTTGGCAAAAGCGGTGATAAATTAGTAATGACCTCATTTGGATTATCTGCGCCAGGAAATCAAGTTATGGAACATTTTGGTTTTTCAGTTAAGAATATAATCAAAAAAACAATGAATTTAGTTAAGAGAAATAGGAAAAAGAAATGAGTATAAAAGTAGCAATTAATGGATTTGGAAGAATAGGTAGAAATATTCTAAGAGCTAAATACGAATCATCATCCTTCAGTGATATTGAAATTGTTGCGATAAACGCTATGGGTGACACTGATATAAATGCTCACCTGCTTGAGTATGACACAGCACATGGGAAATTTGGATTGAAAGTAACATCCAATGAAAATCAAATAATTATAAATGACAAAGATAAAATTCAAGTTTTTAGTGAAAGAGATCCGAGTAAACTACCATGGGGTGATTTAGGCGTAGACGTTGTTCATGAATGCACAGGACATTTTGCATCTAAAGAAACATCACTTGTCCACATAAAATCTGGTGCAAAAAAGGTTATAATTTCTTCACCTGCTAAAAATGTTGACGCTACTATTGTTTATGGTGTAAATGATGAAATAATTACCAATGAACATCAAATAATCTCAAACGCTTCATGTACAACAAACTGTTTAGCTCCACTCATCAAAGATATACACTCAGAATTAGAAGTATTGAATGGACTTATGACCACTATACACGCGTACACTAATGACCAAGTACTTACAGATGTCCATCATTCTGATTTTAGAAGAGCAAGAGCTGCAACTCATTCTATGATTCCCACAAAAACTGGAGCTGCATCAACAGTAGGCCTAGTACTTCCAGATTTAAATGGAAAACTTGATGGTTTTGCAATCAGGGTACCTACAATCAACGTTTCAATTGTTGACTTGTGTTTTAATATTAGTAAGAAAGCATCAATAGATACAATCAATAATATTCTTAAAAAAGCATCTGAAGGTAAATTGAAAAATATACTTGGGTATAATGCAGATCCATTAGTTTCAATTGATTTTAACCACTCATCATTTTCTTCAATTTATGATGAAAGTTTAACTAGAATGATGGATGATAAATTTTTCAAAATATGTGCTTGGTATGACAACGAGTGGGGATTTTCAAATAGAATGCTAGATGTTACTAAAACCCTTATGAGTAATGAGTAAATTAGTTCATTGGGATGAAATACAGAATTCAAAAGTAATCTTGAGATTAGATTTAAATGTTCCAATTAGGGATAATAAAATTTATAGTGATTTTAGGATTATTAAATCTATCCCTACAATTAAGGAACTTCTGAGTAGGAACAACAAAATTATTTTGCTTTCACACCTTGGCCGTCCTGCAATTAATTCGGATAATGCATCATTAAGTTTAGAAATCGTTGCAAATTATTTATCGGAAAAATTACAAGAAAAAATTATATTTTATAAAAACATTAACAACGATATAAATTTTACAAATCACAGAATTGCCATGCTTGAAAATGTCAGACTCTTCTCTGGAGAGCAGGATAATGCTGAATCTTTCTCAAAAAAATTATCGCAACTGGGCGATGTTTTTGTTTTTGATGCATTTGGGGTTGCTCATAGGGCAGAATCCAGCACATACGGTATAATGAATTATATAGATTATTCCGCAGGACCACTCCTATTATCTGAGGTTAGAAATGCTATTAATGTGATGCAAGAACCTAGGCGTCCACTTTGCACAATAATATCAGGGGCTAAAATTTCTACTAAACTCACGCTTCTTAAAACTTTCATTGACAAGGCTGACCACATAATTCTTGGTGGTGGTATTTTAAACACATATTTACACGCAAAAGACTATGAGATAGGAGAGTCAATTTGTGAGAAAGGAATGGTAGACACAATGAGGAAAATACTCAACTCTACTAACTCAGATAAAATTGTACCCCCTACAGATGTGGTTTGTTGTGTAAATGGTGATTTAAGTGATTATGAAACAAAAGAAATATCTATGATACAATCAGATGATAAGATTTTAGATGTAGGACCAAGCTCAATAGAAGAATATAATAAAATCCTCAGAACTTCTTCGACTATATTTTGGAATGGTCCTCTGGGATTTGTGGAACATCCGCCATTTGATTCTGGAACAAAATCTATACTACGAGTTTTAGCGAAGTCCAGTTCTTATACTATGATTGGTGGAGGGGACACTGTTTCTTTGGTTGAGAAAATGGATTTACAGGATAGTATTTCGTATTTATCAACTGGTGGTGGCGCGCTTTTAAAATTCATAGAAGGCAAGGAAATGCCAACTTTAAGAAAATTAGGATTAATGGAATGAGAAAAAGAACAAAAATCATAGCATCAATTGGCCCATCATCGTCTAGTTCATCGAAGCTCAATAAAATGATTCGAGAGGGTACTGATGTGTTCAGAATCAATCTCTCGCATTCCAACATTCTTCAGGCAAAAAAAATTGTAGAACAGCTTAAGGTTGAATCTGATAAGCTCAATAGACCTGTTGCAACAATGATTGATCTGCAGGGACAAAAAATACGTATTAAAGATTTTGGTAAGAAAACTCACGTGCAACTCAAAAATAATGATCAGTTTATTCTAGATTCCTCGTTGCCAGAGGGGAAAGGGACAAATAAGGTTGTTGGAATAACTTATAAAGAATTGTACAAGCACTTAGATAAGGGAGATGAAATTCTGTTAAGTGATGCCCTTATCAAACTTGAAGTCATAGGCATCAAACAAAATAAAATAATAACAGTTGTAAAACGTGGCGGAAGATTAAAACCACATCAAGGATTAAATAAAAAAGGCGGAGGACTAACTCTGAGAGGTATTACACCGAAAGATAAGTCTGACCTCCAACAAGCACTTGAAATTGATATTGATTATATCGCTGTATCATTTGTCAAAGATGAGAGAGATATCAAAGAAATAAAGAAATTAATCGGAAAAAAACAAATTGGAGTGATAGCAAAAATAGAGAGAGCAGAAGCCTTGTTGAAAATTGATGAAATAGCGGACGCTAGCGATGGAATTCTTGTTGCGAGAGGAGATCTTGGTGTTGAGATAGGCATTGAGCAATTACCAGCAGTCCAAGATAGACTAATTAGAAAAAGTATAGCTCTTGATAAAATTGTTATTGTGGCAACTCAGATGATGGAATCCATGATAAACAATCGAGTGCCAACACGCGCAGAGGTGTTTGATGTCGCTAATGCAGTTACCTCTGGTGTCGATGCAATCATGTTATCTGCAGAGACTGCAATTGGTCGTTATCCGGTTGATGTTGTTCAAGAAGCTTGTAGAATTTGCGAAATTGCAGAAAAAACTAATCGTAATATCACTAAAGTTGAAAAAAAAGAATTAAATTTAACCTCTGTAGACCAAGTTATTGCATTTTCTGCAGTTTTTGCAGCTGACAATAGTTGTATAAAAGCAATTGCATGTTTGACTGAGACAGGTTCGACGCCAAGGTGGATGTCCAGAGTACAGTCGAACATTCCAATTTACGCCATGACAAAAAGTGATACTGCTAGCAGAAGGATTTGTATGTATAAAGGAGTCTATTCAATAAAAATCAATGATGTTGAGTATGATCATGCAAGAGCTAACAAACAGGTCGTTGATTTAATGGTTGAGAAAGGAGCCGTGAAAAAAGGAGATTTTGTTATCATCACAAAGGGAGATTTAATGGGAACAAGCGGTAGCACCAATGCGCTTAAAATTGTAGAAGTAGGAAATTTAGTTGATGCATAATTTATAAGGAGTGAAAATGAATATTAGAATGCTTGAAAATACTGTTGAGAAAATGATGGAGTCACCTAAAGGTTTATTAGCTATGGATGAGAGTTCTCCAACATGCGCAAAGAGATTCGCATCAGTTGGTATTGAAGATAGCGAAAATAATAGAAGAAGATACAGAGAGCTGCTTGTTACTACACCGAGTCTAAATGAATATATAAGTGGCGCCATTCTATTCGATGAGACATTTAATCAGAAAATGAGCACAGGAGATTTATTTAGAGATTTCCTTACTAAAATAAATATACTGCCTGGCATTAAAGTAGATACTGGAGCGAAAGATTTTTCTGGTCATCATGATGAGAAAATTACCGAAGGACTAGATGGATTGAGAGACAGACTTGCAGATTACTCATCTAAAGGTGCTAAGTTTTGTAAATGGAGAGCTGTGATTACAATTGGTGAAACTATACCCTCTAACGCTTGTATACTCTCGAACTCAAATTCTTTAGCAAGATATGCTTCATTGTGTCAAGAGAATGATTTAGTGCCTATAGTGGAGCCCGAAATTCTGATTAATGGTGATCATGATATAATCAAAAGTGATAAGGTCTCTCAGATAACATTAGAATCACTTTTTGAGCAACTAGATATACTTAACGTTAATATAGCTGGTACAATTCTTAAACCAAGCATGGTTATATCGGGAGATAAAAATAAAAAGAGAGCTGATACACAAACTGTTGCAGAGATGACCCTAAACAGGCTAGTTGAGTCATGTCCATCAAACTTAGGGGGTGTTGCTTTTTTATCAGGAGGACAATCTGACGAGGAAGCTACTGAGCATCTCAACATTATGAATAAGAAGAAGTCAGAGTTACCATGGAGAGTTACCTTTTCATATGCACGAGCTATACAGCAATCTGCACTCAATCACTGGAGAGGAAAAGATGATAATGCTGAAAAGGCGCAAGAAATCTTAAAAAATAGAGCTAGATTATGCTCAGAGGCATCAATGGGGAGTTTAACAACCTAGGGAAATTTTTGATAACCTTTTAAGATCTTTCTCTTTTAAGTTATTTTTCAACACCTGTATTATTGGTATTTTGGTATAACATTTTAATTCTTCTAAGTTATTCATTCCTTTTGGTTGAGTTTTACACATACGATTCAAAACAATTGCTTTTAAACAACAGTTATATTTTTTAAGTGTATTTATACTCAATAATACATTATTTATAACACCTAATTCATCTTTTGCAATTAATACGCAATTAAGCCTCATCTTCTTTGCAAAATCAACATTCAGACCATCTAAAGCCAGAGGAGAGCACAGACCGCCAGCTCCCTCAATTATAAGATAATCAAATTGACTATGAAGTTTTGCTTTCTTTATAAAATTACTTATGTAAACTTTTTTTCTTGCAAGTTGAATTGCACGATTAGGTGATATCGCTGGCTTAAACCTGTATGGATTTATTAAATCTAGCCCAATATTTTTTTTGAGAATCTTATAAAAAATAGATGAATCAGAGGGTTGTAAATAACCGGAGGTTTCAGTACATCCTGTTTCTATAGGTTTGAAAATAGATACTGATTTATTTCTCTTCACCAAAAATGATAGTATATTTTTTGCAATAAATGTCTTTCCAACATCAGTATTTGTGCCTGTGATAAATATCCTTTTTTGATTCATCTTATTTTACTATCTGATTGTATACAATCTCATATCTTTCTATGATTTGCTCTTTAATATCTTTTGGTATTGTAATTTGAGATCGATTCCAGTTTTGTTTTTTTAGATAATCTCTGAAAAATTGTTTGTCAAATGCATTTTCAATTTTACCCTCCTTAGAGAATCTTAAAAAACGCGAACAATCAGGTGTAAATATTTCATCAATCAAAGTTAAGGTATTATTATCACAAATACCAAATTCGAATTTTGTATCTGCTATGATTATTCCTTTATTTAATGCATATTCATAGGCAAACTCATATAATTTTAAGCTTGCAGACTTAATAGAATCAGTTAAATCTGCACCTATCAAATTAACCATTTCCTCTTCTGAGATATTCTTATCCTGATCACTTTTAGTTGAAGGTGTGAACATAGGTTTGTCGAGTTTATCGTATTCATTTAAACCCGATTTAACTTTTGTACCATGGATAGTCTCTTTTGCCAGATACTCGTCCCATGCAGACCCTGCTATGTGCCCTCTTACTATTGCTTCTATAGGCACGACTTTTGTTTTTTTTACAATCATTGATTGCTTATGATATTTTTTTTCAATATCTAGTTCACAGTTAATCAAATGGTTATTGAAAATATGCTTGGTTTTATTGAACCAAAAAATTGCCATCTGATTTAAGATAGAGCCTTTACCCTGAATCTCATCTTCAAAAACAAAATCAAATGCAGATATTCTGTCTGTTGTAAAAATTAAGAGTTTATCTCGGCCATAATCATAAATATTTCTTACTTTGCCACTGTATAGTTTTTGTAAGTTATCTAATGTATGACCATCTGTCATTATTTAACTTGTTCTAAATAATCAGAGAGCCGTGTTTTATTCATGGCAAATTTTGACTGCGCGTCATTTGCTGCTTTTTTTACAGCCTCTAGATTACTATTAGCATTGCCAACGACAATAAAACCAGCCATTCCTAGTATGTAATGTGGCGTGCACTTATACCCGTAGACGCCCTCTTTATCAAATTTAACAACTAACTCCTCGTTTATTCCACCGTTCCATGGATTTGCTCCTTGTGGAAGCATACCGTCTATCGAGGCAGTATTGTGGCCTGGATTTGTTGCAACCCATTTCACAGAATCCCCAGGATTTATTGTGAGAACGGGAGGTTCAAATACCATAGATTGACCTTTCAAATTACTGAGCATTTTAACCACATGTTCTGCTGAAAGAACATTTCCTGAGATAAAAATACAGATGCTGAATACAAGAAATTTAATTTTATTCATATTATACTCCATTAATAATACATATATAGTATCATGAAAGTTGAAGGATGATTACTCCTTCTAATACTAGGGTTTCAATTTATCAAAAGCAATATGAAAGATTATAAGATAGCGCCATCAATATTATCTGCAGATTTCTCAAGACTTGGTGATGACGTTAGGAATGTTCTTGATGCCGGTGCAGATATCGTACATTTTGATGTTATGGATAACCATTATGTTCCAAATCTTACATTTGGCCCGGTAGTTTGTTCATCATTGAGAGCCTATGGTATAAAGAACATTATTGATGTTCATCTTATGATAAAACCTGTTGACAGAATTATACCTGATTTTGCTAAAGCTGGAGCTGACTTCATAACATTTCATCCTGAGGCGTCTGAACATGTTGATAGGACTATCAACTTAATTCGTGATAATGGCTGTAAGCCTGGAATAGTTTTAAATCCTGCTTCCTCAATAACACACTTGGAAAATTGTATTCATAGTATTGATATGATTCTTCTGATGTCTGTTAATCCAGGATTTGGTGGCCAGAAATTCATTGAGAGTACTTACAAAAAAATTCAACAGGTGAGATCTCTCATCGATAATTCGGGCAAACAAATTAGACTTGAAGTTGATGGAGGAATCAATATAGATAATATTGATAAAGTCGCCGCCGCAGGCGCAGATACTTTTGTGGCTGGCTCTGCCATTTTTAAATCTAATGACTACGCAAAAACCATCAAGCTGATGAAAGAGAAGTTGAGCTTGGTTTAGAGAAGATTAAATGGATAAAACAGCATTTCTTGATTGTGCAAAGCAAGGATACAAATTAATTCCTTTATCAAAGCGCATTAAAAATCCAGACGTCGACCCAATAGACCTTTATGAGTTTTTATCTGATACGTCAAAGTCATATTTATTTGAATCTGTTGAGGGTGGAAGAAAATGGAGTAGATATACTATTATCGGTTTACCTACTTCCGATTATGTCGACATTAACGGCCAAGAGATAGACGTGTTTTGTGATGGTGTTCATGAAAAAATTAAATCGGATAATCCAGTTAAATGGATCGAAGAATATCACCAAACATTCAAAGTTTACAATGATCCTAATCTCCCAGAATTTCAAGGAGGTTTAGTCGGTTACTTTAGTTTTGACTCTATTTGTCATTTCGAGTCATGTATACAGCCATCTAAACAAATAGACGATTTAAAAACACCTGATATCCAGCTTATAATATCAAAAGAAATTTTAATTTTTGATAAATTAAATAACATGATTAACATCATAATATTTTCAAAACCCTCGGAATCTGACTATTACAAAACAGAAGAAAAAATAAACAAACTTATTTATAAAATTAAAACTTTTCAAAAAATTAATAACACTTCTGTAACCTCTAATATCAAAAACCTTGACATCAAATATCACCTAGAAAGAGAGGATTTTATTTCAGCTGTTAAAAAAATAAAATCATATATTACGGATGGAGATGTAATGCAGGTAGTCTTATCTCAGAGAATGTCTATCGATTTTGAGGGTAAACCTATTTCATTCTATAGAAAATTACGAGATTTAAACCCATCTCCATACATGTACTACTTAAACCTAGGTGACTTTAATATAATCGGATCCTCACCAGAAATATTGGTCCGTCTTGAGGGCGATAACTTAACCGTGAGACCAATCGCAGGCACAAGACCAAGAAGCGATGACCTCTCAGAGGATAGTGAGTTAGAGAGAGATCTTAAAAATGACCCTAAAGAAATTGCTGAACATTTAATGTTAATCGATCTCGGTAGAAACGATATTGGGAGGGTATCAGAAATTGGTTCAGTTCATCTTACAGATAAGATGATCATTGAAAAATATTCTCATGTAATGCACATGGTATCGAATGTGACATCAAAATTAAAAAATAATCAGAGCCTCATGGATGTTTTAAGAGCTACTTTCCCTGCTGGCACAGTTTCAGGAGCTCCAAAAATCAGAGCAATAGAGATAATATACGAATTAGAGCCGATTAAACGAGGAATTTATGCTGGTGCTATTGGTTATTTGGGTTGGAACGGAAATATGGACACAGCGATTGCAATTAGAACATGTATAATAAAAAATTCTTTATTGAATATTCAATGTGGAGCTGGAATTGTTTATGATTCTATACCAGAAAATGAGTGGGAAGAAACGATAAATAAGGGTAAAGCAATTATACAG
>CEWJ01135157.1_pt1 | contig 11591 bp, 6 predicted proteins | sample 350291 | NCBI WGS metagenome assembly CEWJ01 (sample SAMEA2622923, study PRJEB7988) | marine metagenome | isolation source: saline water (ENVO:00002010), including | reverse complement strand
CCCTTGCTGTTCCCTGTATCGGCCATATGCAAATGAAAGCTTCCCCTGTCCCCTTTAGTTTATCCTGCACCACACAGGGACAAGGGAAGCCGTTTTGGAGCTATTTTCGTCGTTTGCGTGATTGTTGTGTAGTGCAGCAATTTTATTTCAAAAATTATCCTCCCCCTTGACTAAACGAGCAGATCAGACAAGAGGGAGGGTGTTCTCATCGGACCACCACGGTCCCTGAGCCGTTAGATTATTTCTAAAGACCCTTTACCCGGTAAAACTGTTGTAATTCATTTGAATCGATCTCGAGTTTACTTTCTGTTGTTTCTACCGAAATCCATTCAGCTTCCATCCCAAGGGAATCAGAACTTTGTAATTCACCTACTCCTGACCACTCTAAGACAACTCCACCCTTTCCATTTCTCTTAATTGACATAATTGGTGGTTCCAACTTAGCCGGCACAATTTCAAACTCTATTTTCAAAGTGGGACCTTCACCTAATATATGATCGCTTGTGTAAAAATCCGGATAACCTTTGCCTCCATCAGCAGTTCGCCCATAAAGAATTTGGGACAATGCAAAAAAGATTTTTCCTTTTGACAGTGAGTCAGCGACGTAATGATGAATATTCTTATCACTTAAATCCACATTAAATTCAAAAACAGAATCTTCAGGAACCATATCGCCTTGTTCAAGACCATCAACTTTACCAATTGCAAATGGCTTGGCATTATGGGGATTAGAAAAACTATAATAATCAACATCAATAGCTTTTCCATTATCAAAGCCTAGCGAGTAAACATGATGGTTTCCATTATCATTCCTGTCACTAAGCGGAGAAGTCTCATTCCAAGATAAGCTATCATAACCATTCCTAAAACCAGCACCGAACAATTCGACAGGGCTATCCTTATCGTCTTCACCGTTATATTTACTATAATCATCTGCTGTACCATCGTAGGGAAACTGCTGGTCTAAAGCGACCGTCGCATTCATTACTAATGATTTTATTTTATATTGAGAGTAATGAAGGCCTAATGGGACGTCGGATGAGGTATCAAATCCGACTATCATCTGACCATATCGTTGAGCCACACGCTCATCTCCCTCACCTGAAGCAAATCCAAACACCGGGGCCAAATTTCTTTTACCAGGAGTAGAATTTCTTGGATATGTCCAACGATCATCACTAACTTCAGTTAAATTTGCAGAATAGCTCTTCTCCAATTGATATGAAACTGATGTTTGCCTATCAAGACGAGCAGAAACAAGACTCATGTGAGGTCCTGAAGCGGAAAATTCAATTGTATACTCATTCATATTCTGGCCTTCTAAATCGAAGTCAAACTTAGAAATCATCTCATATCCATATCTCGTTCTCTTCCTAGCAACCTCGCTATATTCCCCTTTAAAGGAATTTTCTCCAATTTTTAGTATGACACTTTCATTATCTAGCGGCGAACCCGTTGTCCTGATTTGCAAAGCTACGTCAACAACCGTCTCTATACTTGCATCGGATATTTCAAAAGCACTAATCCCTCGAGGGCTATATATATTCTTGGTTGATGTTATCATTGCACCCTCAACCACCTGCCTTAACAACGATCCTTCATCAAAGGTTACCTCACGGCTACCTTCCAAATCAGGCTCATTCCAAGCAGCAACAGCATGCTCAAAATTAACCCATCCATCAAAGCTCCAACCCGGAGCGGTATATTCATCATAATTTATTATGATGTCTTTGACCTCATAGTCCAGTCGCGCAGCTGTTAAACTCATATGCGGTCCAGATGCCTCAAATTCTATTGTGAATTCTGCATCCTGAATAGACTGGCCTTCTAAATTAAAATCAATGAGACTTATAATGCCTCTGTCGCCATTTACTAATTCAGTCCTCTCTCCCGAAATATTATTATTACCGGATACAAGCCTAAAACTTTCATAATTTGCAGGAGAACCCACTGTCCATATCTGAAACACCATCTTATCCAACTTACCTAGAAAATTATCCTTAAGAGTGAACTTACTCACTCCACCAGGATTATAAATATTCTTTGTAGATGTCACCATTGCCCCAGGTGTAGTTTGAGTAATCAAAACACCAGACTTACTACCTGTAACATCCGCCTCATTCCCCGGGTCACCAAAAGCATTGGTAAAATCTTTCCACTCAGCATATTCGCTATCACTGGCCAAAACATCTTTAAATTCGAAAATAATTTCTTCTTCATACGCAATATCTAATCGCGCAGCAGCTAAGCTCATGTGAGCTGCAGAAGCAGAAAACTCAATTGAATAACTTACATTCTCAAGGACAGAGCCACTGGTATCAAAGGCAATGTTACTAATAGTACTTCCATCTCTCGATACTATTTCTTCTCGCTTACCAACAAAATCTTCGGTTGGTGTCTTTAAAACAAAACTTTCATAATCCGCTGGCGATCCCTTAGTCCATATTTGAAAATTAATGTTTTTTAACTTACCGTTCAAATTATCTGACATACTAAATTTGCTTGCTCCCGCCGGATTATATATATTGCCAGATCCAGTAGCCATTGCTCCTGGTGCAGACTGAGTAATCGTTGGGCCAACTTTGCTGCCTTCAACGTCTGCACCATTTCCAGGATCACCAAATCCGACTGTAAATGTTTCCCATTCTGCAAATTCACTATTGCTTGAATAATGTTTTTTGAAAGCAAGCGGTTTTTCACCAATTTCCTCAAGAAAATCCAATCTAACCGAAACCAAACTCATATGTGCTCCGCTTGCATTGAAGCTTATACTGTAACTAGACGAGTTTATTTCACTAGATCCTAAATCAAAATTTATTTTGCTAATAACTCCAGCATCACCACTTGCAACTTCTGACCTAGAGCCCTTTAAGCTAATATCACCAGCTTTCAACTCAAAGCTTCCATAGTCAGCAGGAAGACCAGTTGTCCAAATTTGAAGCACAAGATCTTTTAGTTCGCCTTCTAAATTATCTGAAATAATAAATTTACTCGTCCCTGAAGGATGATAAATGTTACCCGTTGATGTAACGATTGCCCCAGGCGTTAACTGTTTTAACAAAAGCCCAGATGCACTCCCTTCAATATCGGGTTCGTTTCCTGGTTCTCCTGCTTTGGTGAACGTTTTCCATTCTGCATGCTTACCACCATCAATCGAATTATTCTCATATTCTTGAGAAGAAGCATCTAGCACTCCTAAAAAGAAGAGCGCGAAAAGCAATGCCTTAGAATTATTAATAAACTTCTTCAGATTGTCTGTTAGCAAAACAAGCCTACCCTCCTTGTCCATGGTCAACCGTGGCAGACGTGAGACGAACTTGTTGGATTTCCGAACCACGATTGGATCCGGACTGATTTCCTTTATCTTAAACATGTATTCCATACTGTAAAATTGAATGTCGCCTCCCCTACGGGAGGCGACGCACTGAGCCAGGTATTAGATTACCCAAAGGATATTCCATTTATTTGCGTTCAACGCATGCTTTAGCTAATGAGACTCACTCTCAATATGATCGCAAATAAAAACCAAGGTTGTTGATTTCACCCTGGCTCAGCAGTGCTGACAATGAGACTCGAGAAACACTCAAGCCGAAGAGAGAATGAGATCGAATCTCATTTATGTCAACGTTTTTTTAAAAAAAAATTTATCTAGTTTTAGCCCGGATAGATCTAATTTCATTTATTCTTTAAGCAATTATAAAGAGGTGGAAATTGGTTCGGTAAGCACCCTTAAGCTTAGAATTAAATAAAAAAGTGTGGGCTAGGGTTTTGCCGAGGAGGTCAATGATCGTGTTTTTCGCCTTCTTTGCCACCATTTTTTAAGAGCAATTCGGCAACTTTGCGCTTGGCCTTGCGTTTCGTGTATATGATCCCCTTCCCCTTCCAAAGTGCACAGTCCAGCGGGGTCCAGTCCTCGTCATCCACTGGGTTCACCTCAGCCCCGGCCTTGATGAGTTCGTGTGCGATCGTTTCGTTGCCGTTGAGGGCTGCAAAATGAAGGGCGGTTTGTTTCGCAAAGTTGACTTGGTTTGGACTGGCTCCAGCCCGTAACAGAAGTTGCACCGCGGTCAAGTTGCCATTGGCAGTGGCAAGATGAAGGGGTGTGGCTCCAAACTGGTTTTTCAGATTTAAATCCGCGTGGCCGACGATCAACTCTTTAATGGTTTGGTTGTCTCCTGATTCAACCGCCTCATGCAGCGGCGATCGGGAAGGCGATCCGAAATCGGGAGACGCCTGGTTTTGCCAACCGATGACCGGCTCGAATTTTTGCGCTTGGCCAAGCGGCTGCGGTACTCGGCATCCCACCCCTGCTATTAACGTCGTCAACAAGAAGGGAATCGTCAATTTAATTGTTTTGTTTGCTTTTGTTTCCATCTACTAACCTACTCAATCGACACAGTTTAACATGGGTAAATTCCAAAAAAAAGACCGTCCCTTTCGGGACGGCCCATTTGAAGTCAGAAATGCCGGTCGTACGTGCCTGAACGACCGTCAGGAGGAACTGATCATCAAAACTTTGACTCTATACCGAAGAGAAATTGCTGCGGCATGCCCGGGCGAGCACCCTGTGGAAGACGACCCACAACATACTCTTCGTCAAAAACATTTTTTGCTGTAGCAAAAACCTTGGTACTGTCTGTTGCTTGGTAGTGCAATGAAAGATCAGCAACGAAGTAGCTATCTATTTCACCGTATCTTGGATCATACTTACCATTGTAACTTAAAGAATCAGTAGAACCATTAAGTCCCGATGCATATGAATCCCCAACATAAGTTCCATCAAGAGCAAGGGTGTATTTGCCAGCAGAATATGCAATTCCAGCATGAAGTTGTATTTCAGGAATATATGGAACTTCATTTCCTTTCTTAGCTCCACTAAAGATGCTTTCACCATCTTCAGAACTTGCTCCACTTTCAAACTCAGCCTCTGTCCAAGTTAATCCTACTGTCACTGGAAGATTGTAACCAGCATCATTGGCAATACCAAAATCATAGCCTACTTGAAGTTCGAGGCCCATAGCCGAGATTTCACCATCATTGGGTCCGTTATCGACGTAAGACGTTTCTCCGCCTTCAAATTCCTCAAATCCAGTTCCCAGATTGTCTGGAACAATGAAATCCTCAAGATCAGAGTAGAATAAGGCTCCTGTAGCAACGAATGCTTCGACTTGGTATCTAGCACCTAGTTCATAGCTCGTTGAAGTTTCCTCATCAAGCGACTCTCCACTTCTGATGTAAGAACGCGGTCCAGGTAATGAAGAACCTTTGTAAATACCACCAAATGCGTTTAATGATTCATTTACGTCATAGGAAACACCTATTCCACCAGTAACAACATCTAAATCACCGCTTCCATCGGCAGGACTAGCCCCTGCAGTTCTTGTGTTCTGATCATAATCATAATCCATGGACTCATACCTGATTCCAGGTATAATAGACAGTTGTTCATTTATAGCAATTCTGTCTTCAAGATAGATAGACCAAGCATCAGTTTCCTGATGGCGATCTCCTGCCTTACCCATTGCACTTTGCGTTGGCAGTGACCATCCGCCATTTTCTGATTGATCATAGTAAGAGTACCATTGCAGACGATCAATATCATCGTTATGGAAACGCACACCAGCCTGAATTTGGTTCTCCAGGGAACCTAAGGAAACGTTGGTATTAAAAACCGACTCTATACCCTGACCAGAATAGTCCCTATTGTTATTTTTTAATCTAACGAAGCCAGCGCCTTGCCCCTTCACAACACTCATGTACTCGGGCTTGTTCCACACTTTATAGGCACTTTGCCCAGCCTTACCGTCAGCAATTGTACCAATCTTATCTAGCTTGTACCAATTTCTATGGAATTTTGTAAAGTAAGCAGTTGTTTTCAGGGATGAACTTCCCATATCAACGAAATGCCTTAGATAGCCTCGAGAAGCATAGGTATTAATTTGATCGTCCCTGGTCACAGCATAACGATCGTATGGATTCGCTGAAAAATCTTCATCAGATAATCCAAGGTAGGTTTCATTAGAATCAAAATCAGTACTTCCAAGCTTTAATTCGAATGATTGGTAATTTGATGTGTTTGGCTCCCAAGACAGCTTGACCATTGGTTCACTTCTTGTGAATCCAGTATTTCCGTGGTGACCTGGAAGATCCTTAAAACCCTCGGTTGTTCTGTAATAACCTTCAACTAAATAACCAATAGTTCCTGAAGAAGTATCTTTTTTACCTCCGTGGTATATGTGAGTAACTAATTCATCAAACTCTCCATAATACGCCCTAGAAAAGGTGGTTACCTCATCAGGAATAGCCGTTGAAAGATAATTAATTACACCACCAGTGGTATGTGGGCCATATTTTACCTGACTGGAACCCTTAATGACTTCCAATCCACTCATTCTCTCAAGAGTTGGACTGTAGTAGGCTGACGGTGCAGAAAATGTAGCCGGAGCAGCAAGAATACCATCTTCCATAATGGTAACTTTTGAACTACGTCCCATATCAATGCCACGCAGACTAATATTAGGAAAATTTCCATACCCGTCTTCCGGCCGAACGTATACACCAGGTACTCGACGTAACGCTGAGTTGATATCACTTACCGCATGCACGCGGAGATCAGCAATATCTAAGTAGGTTGCTGAACCAGTGATGTTGTTTACCCCTTCTTTTGAACCAACGATTGCACCGCTGACCAAAACAGGATCGAGTTCATTAGATGCTTCCTGAGCTAAACCAGCGACAGCACCCATGGAACAAATACCGGCAACAATGGCCGGAACCGAGTTTTTGCTTCTGAGACTCTTTCTCATGATAAATCTTAAAGAAACCACTCGTAATCGAGGGGCCGGAGAGAGAATTAGATTCAGTAGCAACAAAGTCAACAAAAAAAATGCGATTGAATCTCATTTCCTTTTAAAAGATGCCTATTTATTGTGTTTTTTTGAATTATTTGGTAAAAAAAAAGCGATTTCTTCGCTTTTTAAGGCTCGATTGAAATAAGCTATTTCATCAAGTTTTCCATGAAAATCAATATTACCATCGACGGAACCGCCAAAAACAAACCTCCTTGATTTGGAATCGCTTTTATACGGCTTCGTGAATTCTTCGTCCAAAACTTGTTTCGCATTTAGCCAAATTTCGTATCGTTCCGGCAATATGACTGCCGTAACAAGGTGCCACTTTCTTGGCTCGACTGGCTGAATTGCGCGCCTCCCCGGCATCAGAGTCAAAACCGGTTCGCTGCCTTTTTTTACATGGGCCAGACGTAGGTTGACGTTGTCCCACTCCGCCACGATATTGTCCACGATGAGATTGTTGTTGATCACCCCGTTCCATAACCAAAACTGAATCGTAAAAGCTTCGCTCGCCGGGACGATCACCTCGACCCTTCCGCCGGCAAAGTGTGCTGATCGAGAGTCGTGGTCTTCGCCCACTTCCGAGCCTTGTATCCCCGGCAGATGTCTTCCTACTCCACCTTTCACAGCTCCATGGTTTCCGTTGCCGGAAGAGTCCAATGCAACATTCCCCCCTTGCTCCCCAAGACGCCAGTAGCCGAACGGCTTGGCCTCCAGCAGGGCCTCCGAAAAAGCTGTTTGCGGCTCGGCGTATTGTTTTCGTTTTTTTCCCGAGACCCGTTCGAGCAGTCGAGTGACTTCCTCGACGATGCGCGACTCGGCATTCACCTCGAGTCCCGCCGTGCGTGCTGGCCAAGTGGTATAGCCACCCAGCAAATGCTGCTCCACCGGCGGAATGTATCCGCTCGCGCCGTTGGCCAGGCTGATGTTGAACGTCAGCGGCAGCGGGCTGACTGCCTTCAACTTTAACCCGGTCAGACCGTACACTTCGCAGGGGATTGCGGTGATCCCCAACCCACCAATCCGCACGGCCTGCAGCGGCACAGTCTCGAGTGGGTTATCCCGAATCCAAACTGCCTGCTCTGCGTAGACTTCGGGGCGGTTACGCGGGCGGTTGCCGTTCATCTTTTTCAACACCTCGCTAGCCCACTTCAGCCGCTTGGCATCCGGTGTGCGCCGGTACAGCTCGATGCGAGACTCGGCAAAGCCAAGCGGCACCTCGGTCGAATGCTCCAGCTTGGCCAAGCGCTGTGTGACCAACTCGATCAGTCTGTCCACGTACTCATGCATCGACCACGACTGCGCCTTGGGCAGGCTGTAGTCGCCCCACCACAGATCACCGCTTGTGCCCTGCGACATGATGCCCACGAACGACGATCCCCCCTTGGCCAAGCGCTTGGCAAAGCCCTCCGAGAATGCCCCGGCAAAATCGGCGGACAGGCCGTTGTGCCCGGAAAAATAGTGCATCGAGAAATTGGCCAACAACGCCAACGGCTGCCCGTCTGCAGTCTGCACACTCAGGAAACTCAGCCACGGGTCGTCCGGGCCGGTTGGCCCCACCGCGTTGGCGTTGCCGTAGCCGGGATGCATGTTCGCCCGGACGGTTTTGCCACCAAACGGGTCGGTCAACTCGCGTCCACGTATGTACGACCAACGCCGACATGCGGTGTACTCGGCCGCGTCCGCTCTGCCCCATGCCGCCTTGGCCGGCTGCAGGGCGGCGTTCGCGTCGATGATTGATTTGGCCAGTTTCGCCGGGAGGAATTTGCGGTACCGAGGATCAGCGCGCGTGCCGAGACAGTAATTCATCGCGCTGGGTGCGCTGTGCGCGTGCGTGGCCGAGATGAGTATGCGATCGACCGGAATGCCGGTCTTGTCCGAAGCCAGGCGCTTGGCCTCGTCGCACAAGTCCATCGGCACCATGCAACTGTCCACCACCACGATGGCCAACCGCGTCACACGATCGTCAAGGACGAGGCACCGCGCATGCAACGGATCGTTTACCTTGTTGTCCGTAGCCTCGAGAAAACCGCCGTTCCGAATCACCGGCAACACCGGCGGCGTGACATCCACCTTGGCCGCCCCCGCACGCAGCTCAGCGCGCGCACTCGGCACGGACACCAGACAAAACAAAACGGCTAACAGAATGGATTTCATTGCGATTGGTTTCGGCCAAGCCAAGCCTTGGTCTCCGGCTTGAGCCAAAAAATTAGCAGCGGTATGCAAAACGGCAGGCAACACCCGGTCATTCCGATCCCGATCGGAAAAAAACCAAGCACCCAATGCCACCGTCGATGTGTCATGAAACAACAAACCAAGTGAAAAATCGCCAATGGCAATCCGATGACTAAAAACACCCACGCTAAAATCGTCACCTCCATTTCCTCTTCAGGCGAATCGAACTCGACTACGCCTGATTTCGCCCACCATAGAAGTGCCCCCAACCCGAGATACATCACCGCCGTCAGCAAATTGTAGATGCGATACCACAAAATCACGCCGGGCGCTTCCGTCGGCAAAGGTATCGGATTCGGTGTTGGTTTGGAGGAGGGTATTTTAAGTTGCTCGAAAGCCGAGAGGGGGCGCCACTCCGTTTCGCCGACGCGACGTATCTCGGACTGAGCCTCGAGCCGGTGCTCGGCATGCCAACGCCGGATGGTTTCAGCGGTCTCCGGGCCGTAGACGTTGCCATCGTCTCCCCGGACTTCAAACTGGTCTTGGAGGCTGGGTGTTTCCATTGAGTCGCCGAAAAACTATCCACCCACCCTCACCGGGGCAAGCCGATGCTATGGCCAAAGCTATTTTTCAGCATGCCGTGCCTTTTGGATTTGACCCTTCCGCCGCACAAGTCTAAGATATCTGCGCATTCCACTTGTGGATTTAACCGTAAACAAACCTATACAATGAGTGACAAAATTGTTCCCCTGATCAGTTCGGGCACCAAGGGCCCTCTGGGCGTGTTGCACCTGCCGCGTCTTTGGCAGAAAGTCTCCCTCGAGGCAGCCGGCAAAATTGCCGACGGCTACCCGGGTATCGGTGCCGGCTATGACTCCATGGTCATCGACGGCCTCGGCCTGAACGCCGACGCAGTCCGTGACTACATCGCCGGTCAAAAACCGACCTACCCGCAGTTCGAGGCATGGATCCAGACCCAGGAAGGTGCCAAACTCGACGCCGACTCTGTCGGAGCGCTGAACGCCTCAATCGAAGGCTACAACCACGACGACGAGACCCGCCAGGGCATCCTGAGCGCCAACGGTCTGCCGGACGGCCACCCGAAGGACGCCATCAACCTGAACAACCTCGATGACTGGCTGGAATTCCACGCCGCCGAGATCGCCTGATTGCAGGTAATCCTTTCAAAACCGCGGCCTACGGGTCGCGGTTTTTTTGTGTTGTACACTCATTCTGAGGCCGGTACTTTTTCGGCGTTCCCAGCGCGAGTTCGCTTGGATTAGCCTAAGCTCCCAACATTTTATGAAAACGCTCAAAAGCGCCCTCACAGCCATAGCCGTTGCGGCGGTGGCTGTCTCAACTGCCCAGGCCGAAGGCCTTTCCTCTGCCCTGCCCCTTGGCAAAAGCCTCGCGGCCGGAAACGAACTGCCGCTGCCGCTCGGTGTCAGCGCGAACGTCTATTACCTCGAGCAGGACATGGAGGCACAATCCATCTCCATCGACGTGCCGCCGCTGCCCCTCCCGGGTGGCCCGCCGTTACAGTTGCCGCCCGGTCTGCCGGCTTCGACCACCAAACTCGAGAGTCGCGCCACCAGCACCACTGCGAAGATCGACGCATGGCTGCTACCATTCCTCAACGTGTACGGCGTGGCCGGTTACGTGGATGGCGAGACGAACGCCAGCGGATTTTCAGTGGCCGGCCTTCCACCGCAGGTAGCCGGCCTGTTGCCCAACTCATTCAGCGTTACGTACAGCGGCCCGGTCTACGGCGGCGGCGCAACCCTTGCGGTCGGTTACAGCAGCTACTTCGCCTCGCTGGACGCCAACTACACCGAGTCTGACCTCGACGTCGGCGACTCCGCCATCGAGGCATTCACGCTGACTCCGCGCATCGGTATTAACGGCTCACTGGGCGAACTCGAGGGCGCGTTCTACATCGGTGCGCAATATCAGGACATCGACGAGCGCCAAAACGGCTCGGTCAACTTCCCGATCATGGGACAATCCGTGCCGGTTGGTTACGATGTCGTTTCCGAAGCCGAGGACGAGTGGAACTTTCTGCTCGGCGTCAACCTAAAGACCGGTGGCAACTGGAACTACGGTCTCGAGGCCGGATTTTCCGAGCGCAAGCACATCATGGCGACGCTCAACTACCGATTCTAGGCCATGGCAAAAGCCATCTCTCGAGGACGGGCCAAGAGCCCGTCCTTTTTTTATCCCGCTTGGCCAATCGGTAAATCTTGTTTATGACGGTTGTCCCAGCCGTCCTCGGGGATTCATAATTTTTCAGGTCAGCGAGACAGTCGCCTTATAACCACCACCATGGCCAATCGTCATTAAAGGTGCTTTACAGTATCAAACCAGATAACTTCTCCGGGTAATTAAACAAGTGTGAGTTGCTATCAAATGGGTGCATCAAAATGAAACTATTAGATCAGCTAACAGATTGGGAAAATATTCACCATACTAACCCTTAAACAACTTGCCAACCTCATTGAGCAACAAACAGGTTCCGAAGAAATCGCAGGCTTACACCTCCGAGCCAAACATCAACTGCAAGGTCAA
>CEWJ01125389.1_pt1 | contig 11594 bp, 9 predicted proteins | sample 350291 | NCBI WGS metagenome assembly CEWJ01 (sample SAMEA2622923, study PRJEB7988) | marine metagenome | isolation source: saline water (ENVO:00002010), including | reverse complement strand
CACTTTTTTGTAAAAAAATATACTTTTTTTTAATTAATTTTTTAAGTACAAAAAAACATGTTGTATTTATTAATTTTATGAGTTTATTATATAAATGTTATGCACACTTTTCTTCCAAAAAAAGACCCCATAATGTCATATAAGACTGAGTCCAAATCATTAAATAATATTTCAAACATTGCTTCACATTTACCAAAATTACTTTTAACTAACAAGGTTCAAAAAACAATTCTTAAATTGAATAAAAAAGATTTTTCTGTTGATGAAATTATTAAACAAAATAATATTCAAGAGATAAACCTAGCAATGTCACATATCAGTTTTATTGCACATGCATATATGTGGGGAGGTAAAAATCCAGAACCAATCCTTCCAGAAGTTATATCTGAACCATGGGTAAAATTGTCTCAATATTTAGGAAGGCCGCCGATTCTAAGCTACGCAAGTTATTGCTTAGATAATTGGTATAAAATTGATAATTCTGAACCTATCTCCCTTGATAATGTGGCTCTAATAAATAATTTTCTAGGGGGTGTTGATGAGGATTGGTTTGTTACAATCCACGTTTGTATTGAAGATGCTGCAAGTGATGCGATTGATGCAGCATATAAATTGGCACACTTGGACAGCAAAAATTTAGATAGTGAATTTTCAAAAGAATTAAAAAGAATAAAGAAGTCTCTTATAAAGGTAAATAGCATCTTTTCTAAAATGCCAGAAAAATGTGACCCATATGTTTATTATCATAGGGTTAGGCCATATATATTCGGAACAAAAGATAATCCCGATTTAAAAGATGGGCTAATTTATGAAAATCAATTTAATAATGAGCCACAGTTTTTCAGAGGAGAGACTGGAGCTCAAAGTAGCATTATTCCATTTTTAGATGGTGCATTGGGTATTTATCACACAAATGATAACTTAAGGCATTATTTAAATGAGATGAGAGAATATATGCCGCCTCATCATAGAGAGATGATTGAAAAGGTTGAAAAAAAATCTAAGGCAAAAGATATAATTCATAAATCTAAGTGCCTTACAGAAATCTATAATCAATGTCTTGAAGAAATAAGAAAATTTAGGGCTCAGCATCTTGAATATGCTGCAACTTATATTCATAAACAAGCGCAAGTGACTAGTGATATTGGATCTGGAGGATCAACAGTAAGAGGAACCGGCGGAACACCTTTTATGAAATATCTCAAGAAACACAGAGATGAAACTCACAATCAAAAAATTTAATACCCTTCTACAACAGAAACATATCTTACGGCTGAATTCTTAACATAATCTAGAGCAGACTGATATCCCTTAGATTCGTAACAATTTAATGCTTGTTGGTGACTTGCAAATTCAACCACAACAGTCCTTTCGAACCCATCTTTTTCGAATTCTATCTGAGAACCGCCTCTAACAAGGAATTTGCCATCATATTTTTGAATAACTTTTGAGGCTAATTCAATATATTTAGAGTATTCATATTTATCAGAAATATTTGCTCTAACCACCCAATATCCTTTTTTCATTTTATTTTCTTCTGAGCCTCATTTCGTGAAGAATAGGTTCAGTATATCCGCTAGGTTGTGATCTACCTTTAATTGCTAAATCACAAGCTGCCTTAAAAGCAATACCATCATATGAGGGAGACATTTTTTTGTAGTTAACATCATCTTTATTTTGTAAATCAACAACCCGAGCCATTTTCTTCATTGTTTCAATAACCTGATCTTCAGTGCATAATCCATGATGCAACCAATTTGAGATATGTTGACTAGAAATTCTACAAGTAGCTCTATCTTCCATTAGTCCGATGTCATTTATATCAGGGACTTTTGAACAACCGATACCTTGATCAACCCATCTGACCACATATCCCAATATTCCTTGTGCATTATTGTCTAACTCCTCTTGAATTTCCTCCTCAGATGGCATTTCGTCATTTTTTATTAGAGGAATGCTTAAAATATCTTCTAGAGATGCTTTCTCTCTCTTCATTAGTTTATCTTGCTCATCTTGCACAAATATTTGATGATAGTGAATTGCATGAAGTGTGGCCGCTGTGGGTGATGGAACCCATGCACAATTTGCTCCTGACTTGGGATGAACTGTCTTACTTTTATACATATCTAGCATTTCATCAGGCATAGGCCACATGCCTTTGCCAATTTGTGCATTACCTTTAAATCCTGTTTCTAAACCAATATCTACGTTCCAATTTTCGTAAGCATTTATCCAGCTCTCAAGTTTCATTTTGGTCTTAGTCACCATTGGTCCTGCCTCCATGCTTGTGTGAATTTCATCACCAGTTCTGTCTAAGAATCCTGTATTAATGAAAATTACTCGATGTTTTGCTACCTCAATACATTCTTTTAAATTCACAGTTGTTCTTCTTTCTTCATCCATAATGCCAACTTTAACTGTATTAATTGGTAAGTTAAATGCATCCTCAATTGCTGTAAAAAGGTCACACGTAAACTTAACCTCCTTTGGGCCATGCATCTTTGGCTTAACTATGTAAATGCTTTTTGTTTTAGAGTTTTTGTAGATTCCATTTCCAATTAAATCATGAATACCAATACATATAGTAAAAATTGCATCCATTATCCCTTCAAAAACTTCATTGCCATTTTTATCTATTACAGCTGGATTTGTCATTAAGTGTCCTACATTTCTGACAAGCAACATACTTCTTCCAGGAAGTAAAATCATTCTTCCATTTTTAAGCAAATACTTTCTATCAGGATTTAGCTCTCTTGTTAGCCTCTCTCCACCTTTATCAAATGTTCTTTTAAGGTTGCCTTTCATCAGACCTAACCAATTACGATAAACAATTATTTTGTCTTCGTCATCCACGGCAGCAACAGAGTCTTCACAATCTTGAATTGTTGTAATAGCAGATTCCATTAGTATATCTTTTATACCAGCTGGATCATCTTGACCAATTGGATGACTTCTATCAATTTGAATCTCAAAATGAAGATTATTATTTTTAAATAAAAGTCCGTAAGCCCCCTCACCTTTATCCATATAACCTATATATTGTTCTTTTTTAACTAAATTTACTTTTTTGCCATTTGATAAAGTTACAAGGAGTTCGCTTTCTACAAACTCAAAATCTATAACTTCATTATATTTACCTGATTGAAGAGGTGCCGCTGTATCTAGAAAATCTTTAGCAAAAGCAATTACCTTTTCACCTCTAATCGGATTATAGCCACCCTCCCTTTTTGCACCGTCTGATTCACTTATTACATCAGTTCCATACAAAGCATCATACAGACTTCCCCATCTAGCATTGGTTGCATTGAGCGCAAATCTAGCATTCATCACTGGTACCACAAGTTGTGGTCCGGCTATTTTTCTAATTTCGGGATCAACATTCCAAGTTTTTATTGAAAAATTTTTACTTCTTGGATGAATATATCCAATTTCCTCAAGAAAAGCTTTGTATTTATTACGGTCAAAATTTTTGTCTTTATTTTGAATATGCCACTCATCAATTTTTTTTTGAATCTCGCCTCTTTCTTGCAAAAGTTCGATATTCCTCTCAGTAAACATATCTAAAATACTTTCAAATGTTTTCCAAAAATAATCTTCAGAAATATTTAAGCCTGGTAACAACTCATCACTTACAAATTCTTTTAAGTTTGGAGATATTTTTAAGTTATTTGGCCCTGAGGATATTAAATTTTTTGAATTTGGATTTAGTAAAGAAAAAAATGTCTTGAAAATATTCATACATAAATTATATCAGTTAGTTAAATATACCAATAACATGGATTTATAATCTAAAAATGAATATCATTTTCAGGTCTATATCCCCATATGTTTTTAGTCATGTATTTGATTATATTTGTATTTTTCATAAGAAAGTTCCTTGAAAATACCAAAAAAGGATTTTTTAAATGATTTAGTTTCCCTTGATTTTGAGACGATTTAGTTATTTTATTAATACGATTCAATCTAATTAATTGATATTCTTCCTGAGTTTTGGAAATATTGTAGTTATTTTTTATATAAAGATTTGAGAAAACATAAGCATCTTCAATTGCCAGACATCCACCTTGCCCAATAAAAGGAACAATTGGATGAGCAGCATCGCCAAAAAAAGTAACATTTTTTTTAAATAAAATTCTTGTCTTTGGTCTCACAAAAACTCCCCATTTATATATTTCACTAGATTTAAGGCTGTTAAATTTTTGAAGAATTTCTTTTGGAATATCATCTTGAAGATCAGAATATGATCCTTTTGTCATCCATGATTCCCTTGTTTGATTATTTGTTTTTACGGCTGCAACAAAACTTGTCTGCTCGTTGTTTATTGGATATGAAACAATATGAAAGCCTGCACCTAGATAGAAACCTATGTGAGATTGTTTTTGGTTGATGATTGATCTCCATACAGAATATCCACTATATTTTGGGAAGCTTGGGTCTATAGCTTTTGATCTACATATTGATTTAATTCCATCACATGATGCTATATGACCTACATTAAAACTTTTATCATTTTTTAAAGAAATCTCTTTTAGATCTAGATCTATTTTTTCTAGTTCGCTGTTAAAGTGAATTTCACCATCAAGAGAGATATATTTACTTAACAAAATATCATATAGGCTTTTTCTAGATGTAGTTAATACATCAGATGATATCCTTGTAATTTCTTTTAAATTAGAAAAGAATATTGTTTCACTTGTATTGCCTGAAACATTTTTAAGGTCTTCAAGAACGTTTAATTTACTCAAAATATGTTTACCATTGGGTGAAATTGATATTCCTGCGCCATGTTCACTAACTGTTGGGGATTTCTCAAAAATCACACATGGAATATTATTTAGTTTTAAGGAAATACCAAGAGTTAAGCCTGATATACCAGCACCAATAATAGCTATATGTTTATCATATTTTGTCACATCTGTATTATGCATATTTGGTTTTCAAAAAAAAAGGGAGCAAAAGCTCCCTTATTTATAATAATTTTTATTAGCCTCTTACTGGCACAATACCGTATGATCTTTCATTTTCACAAGAGCCACCTAAGTCATTTAATGCTTTAAGTTCAGGCATATCATCAGTATTGCTCCAAAAATTTGTCCAATTTTTTCCATAGTCTGCAATTGTTTCAGTTGAAACTGCTTGAACAAAATCATAATCCCATGTTGAAGGAACACCCATATTTGGGAAAATCATTTTTCTTCCAGCTACATCACCCATTTTTTTAGCAGCTACTGCATAAGCATAATATGCGTCATAGAATTGTACAGCTGTAACACCTTCACCTAATTTACAATCTGAATAAACCACATAGCCATTTTGACCACTAGGAGTTTCAGATACAGTTCTTTGCCATGTATATGTAGTTTGGTTTCCAGAGTCTAAAATTTTGTTTAATTCAGCTAAAAGTTTGGTGCCATTGGTGAACCAATGATCATTACCTTTATGATGCGCTTCTGAGTCAGGACTAATACCAACCCAAACAAAATCATGAGGCTGCTCACCACTGTGATAATAAGGAACTAACATTGCAGCAGTATAATTTTCAAAATGATCAGTTTTGTCTGCCCACATATTGAACTTTTTAGCCCATCTCATCATGTCGTCCATATCTTTTCCATCTTTGAAGGTACTTACATAGTACTCAGCAACATTTGGTTCATAAGAAGACTTTTCTTCATGCTGATCTGCAATCAAAACAAAGCTGAACAAAAGACTTATGCTTAATAAATATTTCATTTAATTCTCTCCCTTTTTTTTAAAAATATAATATAACATCAAATTTATTTATTGCTTATTAAGAAATGTATTTATTTTAGTACTAATTTATCTTACCGTTTAAATCGAATTGAGATACAAAATTCCACACCTCGTTACTTGCGCTCACGCTATGATTGTTTGTAGATGGCCAAGTATGGCCCATCGTGCTATGAAGTATTAGTTTTACATTGACATCATTAGAGCAATTTTTATACTCATCAATATTAATTACATACCCTGCTGAAAAATTGTCCTGGATAATTCTGTCTGGTTCAATATCGCATGAATTAAAATCTCTCCAGTACTCAATTACCTTCGGAATGCTTTCCATAAAAGATAGTCCTGAATATGGTACTGTCACATCCTGCAAGCCATGTATTTGTAATACTGGAGTTGGATGGCTTGGATTGCAATCTTCATAAGTTTCAGGTGTCATTGATCCAGTGACCGAAGCAATTGCAGCTATTTTATTACTCAAATTACACACCAGGTGATAGCTCATAAAACCTCCATTTGACATCCCAGAGGAATATATTCTATCTTCGTCTATTGGAATTTTTTTTGAAATTAAATTAATTACAGAATCAATAAAATCAACATCATCGACATCGCTTCCAATAGTCCACCCTCCCACATTCCAATGTGAATTTGAACTTGCTAGCACTGTTCGCATTGGAAAGCCTTGTGGGTATACAACTATAAAATTATTGTTATCAGCCATTGGTGCATAATTTGTATAGTAAAGATGATTTCTTGCGGTGCTACCGTAACCATGAAGGGCGAATAAAACAGGAATGCTCTCAGATAAATTTAAATTTTCAGGTCTATATAAAAAATAGTATCTTTCAAGATTGTCATGACTCAAGTCACATCTTTGAATTCTGTAATTCCAACTAGTTGGTGCACAGCTTTCAGTAATAGTATCTGTGACAGGATCAGGAGGGACTATATTATTTGAATCGCTAGAAGATGATCCACCACCTCCACCACATGATGAAACTATAAAAATTATTGTAAAAATATATATTAATTTCATTGAAACTTATTTAAAAAAGGGAGCAAAAGCTCCCTCCAAAAAATCTTTAAAAGTTAATTACTATTATAAACTTTTAAGACCTTCAGCATCGATGTATTCATTATCTTTCTATTGCCATCTACCTCTTTTTGAAAAGTAGCGAAAGATTCACTTCCGTATAGAGTCTCCATTCCTTCAATTGCAGATTGCATACTACTAGCACCGATGAAAGCATAGTGTGTGTAGTAATTTTGACTACCAGCAACCTGAGCTCTTAGCCCGTATCCACCATCCATGTTTCCAGCCTCTTGTTGAGCTTCGGTAACTTTCATATATGCTTTTGCATATGAACTTGGATCTTTTACTTGCATTCTAAAAACAGTGTAAACTTGATTATTATCAGGATTAGTTTCACCACCCGAGATTAACTTCATGCTGAGTGATTGCTCCACATCTTTAACATTTGAGGCTGTTTTAGCTAAAAATGTTCCAAAATATGGTTCATAAAAAGAATCTGTACCTTTAGCCATATCAGCTTCTGTCTCATAATTTATTACGACTGCATGTGAGGCATCATCATAACCGTTAAAAGTATAGTGCACTAAAGAAACTGCACCAGGAAATGCTTTTCCCCAATCAGAACTCATTAATTCATCCATATCAGCAGCAAATTCATTTTGGTCTCTAACTTCCATTGAATAAAGAGCAATATATCCTGCCGCACTGAGGGACTGAAATGAAAAACTTAAAAGTACTACTAAACTAAACAAAAATTTCTTCATAATTCTCTCCTTTGTATCAGATATATACTACAACAAAAAAAAGGTCTTATGATCGAAATTTATATAAAATTTTTGTAAGTGAACTGGTGCGGTACGCCGGTCTCGAACCGGCGGCCTTCTGCTTGGCAAGCAGACGCTCTACCAACTGAGCTAGTACCGCATTGGTGAGTTAATATACTCTTTAAATTTTGTGCTTTCAAGCTATTGATTTACAAGAGACAAAATAAAATTTTTATAGAAAACTTATCTTATTTTGATCTCATTAATTTTTTTCAAAAATTTATTTTCTTGAGATAAAAGAACGAAATAGGATGCATCATTATCTATTGGAAGAGCAATTTGTATATCAGCATCAATATAAGTCCCAAAGGAATCGCTGTCTTCATATCCTATATGCTGCGCATGAATATAAAATGGATTGCCCAATCCAATTATGAAGATTTCATTTCTATCACTGTCTAGAATTCGAAGAGCATACCTATCCGTTGGAGACAGCAATTTCATATTTTTGATGATTACTTCGGAGGGCTTCCCAACACTAGAACTTACATCGGATATACCATTTCTGCTAGAGGGTAAACTAAATATTTGAGCGATTTCATCTCCATAAGATAAATCACTTCTCTCAGCAAATTCTTTCTTTGAAAGAATAGGAAGATTACCAGAGACTGAAAGGCTCATTGAAATAATTAAAACCGATTTAAATATTTTTACCATTTTTCCCAATTAATTGCCCATGTTACACCAAGCGGTCCTCTCATATAACCATAATTATATTGACTGTATGTCGATGGATTTGGATCATATGCCCAGGAACATGAATTATTAGAATCATAGGCGCACCAATAAAAGTATGATTGAAAAGCACCTTCATAGAAATCTGTATTATCCAGAACATCATCTTCTGCTTTTATAGTTCCAGTAAGATCAACAGCTTTTGCAGTATATATTTCAACTCTGTCATCAACTGGTCTATCGAAGACGACAGTCGTTTGATTTTCCTTAGATGTATCTTCTTCTCCATTTACAAACCATTTCAAAGTAATTTTTGAAGTATCATATTCCACATCTAATTCCATTCTCCATCCATTAATTTCATTAGTTTCTTGATCTCTGGCAAAACCATAACTGCTTGTATTATAAAATCCTTGATTTTGAATAGAACCAACTGCAAATCCCTCGATATTTACTGGTCCATAACCGGCACTTGTACACACGTCCATCACTGAACAAAAAGTTGGCCTGTAGTTATCATACAAGCCATAGTAATTACCTTCGAATAATCCAACACCGCTGCATTCTTCGTTTTTTCTAACAAATGAATAGGAAATGTTGCCATTTGAATCTACCGATTCTCTCCAAACATTTATATTGCAATCACAATCAGCTGGAGTAATGCCTAAATTATCTCTGTCAGCAATACTTCCATCACCATAGTTATAACAAACCTGAATATCTTTACCAAGAACGTTGAGTTGATCAGATATGTGGTGATTCCATTTTAAAATAGTTACATCAGATTGGGTTGTGGTATTTACATTTCTGCCGTAGTCAGTAAGGTCTCTCTCATCACTTCTATATTCATCACCCATATATCCATGAGCATGTCCAAGTTCGTGCATTAAGGTATGTCTAGTTCTCTCTGGGTCACTTTCTGTTATTCTTTGAATATTTCTATTTCCTAGGTTTACACCCCGTCCTTGAACTCTTGTAAGTGTAGAAATAAGAACATTGTCTGGTAATAAAACATCAAATATCGCAGTATCCATTTCGCCAATACAATAAACATTTTCATCGAAATCATAGCATCCGGTTCTTACTCCAACCGGTGATGTGCCGTCAGGATTTACTGGCTCTGCTGATACTACCGTGAAATAATCTTCACTGAAAAATTCAGAAGCATCAGAACCATTTAACTTGTTTACAGACGCAATAAGTGCCCTTCGATATAAATTTATATCTGTTGAGCCATTTAATGAATCACCTATAAATAAATATTTAGTTCTGCCTTTTGAATTTGGATCTCCAACTAGATAGTAAACATAATAATCCTTGAGAGTTTTAGCGCCGCCATCAAAACCATCTTCGGGATCATCATCTTGACTAATAGTAACAACTCTTTTGTTTGAAATATGCCATGTTGTATAGGTATCGGAACCTGACAAACTTCCATCGGAAACAATAATTTCTGCATCAAAAAGTCCAGCAGATGACAATGATGTTAAGTCAAGAACAATATCACCAATACCTGGATTTGATTCAGTAAAAGTTGATGGCACATTTGTATTATTTACTCTGGCGCTAAAAGTAAGTTCGTCATTAGTATTATCAACGTCATTGTAGGTCAAAGAAAAAGTGGGATTTTGATCAAACAAAATGTTGTTCTCTGTTAGATTTGTCTTTGATGTTATTGTTACAACTGGTGCATCATTAACAGGATTAACTGTAACGGTAACTGTGCTATTTTTAACATTACTCTTTTCAACAGCCGTGACAGAGTAAGAAAAAGAATCAGTGCCATTAAAATTTTCATTTGGTGTGTAGGTAACAGCACCCCCATTTGCAGATAAAGAAACTTGACCGTTTGAAGCTTGAGTTGTTAGAGCATAAGTTAAAGTAACAACTTCATTTGCATCAGCAGCTAGAGAGCCTGAATATATAGTGTCTTCATCAGTAGAAATATTATTTGGTGCAAGATTAAGTGTGAATGGAACGCTCGGTCCTCCGCCACCACCGCCTCCACATGAGGCAATTAGGAGCAAAGCAATAGCAGATCTTAAGTAATTCACAATTTAATTATATCTCATTAAAAGAGGGCTAAACGCCCTCTTTAAAAATTAATGAAAAGTTTAGAACTTATATCTGAAACCAGCTTTATAAATTGGTCCGTGATCTTGAAATAAGAAAGTCATTTCTTCGTATCTTGAATAAAGTTCTACTTCTGAGTCAGTTAAATTAATTGCTTCAAAAAATAATTGAGTTTTTTCCGATGCATTAAATGTAGCGTTAAGATCAACTTGTGCTCTTTCTACAACATATAGTGGATTATATTGATCCATACCAGCATACGTTTCTCCTTTATAGTTATATGACAATCTGACTGACATTTTTTCATCTTCATAAAATACTGATAAATTGGCTGCATCTCCAAATCCTGGTAATGCAAATTGCTCTCCAAGAGCAGCTCTATCTGCATCAGTATCTCCGCCAATAAAAGTCATATTAGCAAGTACACCAAAGTTGTTCTCAAATAAATGTTGAATAGCAACTTCGAAACCATCTAAGTCCCCGCTATATTTATTGACTGGTTGAGCTAAATTAAAAATATAAAAAGGATCATCAGAATTACCTAGAAAAACAGCATTACCATTATTTGCGTCTGGTATACAATCAGATGCTGGCGCACCATTACATCCAAACGTAAAGCCAGTATTGTTTAACCATGCCCAATCGTATGCATTTGACCAACCACATGCCCAGTATCCTTGAGATGCTGTCCATTGACATAACGCATCATCATTTTCTGGAACAATTAGAACACCTCTAGGACCAGCTGTTACATCTCTTACACCATTGAATGGCCCGCTGTTCAATCCAGCTCCATGATAATCTTCAATCTGTTTCACAAAGTAATTAACAGCAAAGTAGCTGCCTTCTGCATAATAATGTTCATAAGCTATATCAAAATTTGTAGACTCATATGGTTGAAGGTTTGGATTACCAGTACCAATAGTAAGAGGATACCTTGAATCAAAAGCACCAACACTGACTGTAGAGTCCATCTGCTCTAAGGAAGGTCTAGCTATAGTTTTGCTGGCTGCAAATCTAATTATTTTATTCTCAGAAGTTTCAACAGTCATATTGAAATTAGGAAGGAAATAATCAGACTCACCAAAACCAGTGTATTGAACAGGGGCAGTAACTACTCCAACTTTATCACCATACATGAATGCACCTAAGCTCCAGGCTGTATTCGTGGGAACTACAGTTGTTGCTGTTGATGATCTTTCTTCTTCTTCGTATCTCAATCCAAGTTGAGCTCT
>CEWJ01022039.1_pt1 | contig 11613 bp, 8 predicted proteins | sample 350291 | NCBI WGS metagenome assembly CEWJ01 (sample SAMEA2622923, study PRJEB7988) | marine metagenome | isolation source: saline water (ENVO:00002010), including | reverse complement strand
AAAGCTAGAGTAAAAAAACGTTTGAAGGATATGGCCGATCAATTAATCAGGACGGCAGCCGAGAGGGAACTTCAGGTGACAGAAAAAATTGAGGTTCCCAGCCTAAGTTACGAAGCGTTTTGTTCGCGATTTAAATATAACGAGACAGAGGATCAATTAAAATCAATCTCAGATACTTTGCAGGATCTTGCAAGAGGCCGTCCCATGGACAGATTGATTTGTGGAGACGTTGGCTTTGGTAAAACAGAGGTTGCGCTGCGAGCTGCAATGGTCGCAGCTTTTCAGGGATTGCAAGTTGCCATAGTTGTGCCCACAACACTTTTGTGCCGGCAGCATTATCAACTCTTCTCAGAGCGGTTTACTGGCACTCCCATTAAAGTGAGGCAGCTATCAAGGTTGCTCCCGTCCCAAGAACTCTCACAAGTAAAGTCAGAAATTAGCAACGGCGAGTGTAATATTGTAATAGGGACACATGCTTTACTTGGAAAGTCGATTGAATTTAGTAACTTAGGTTTATTGATCATCGACGAAGAGCAGCATTTTGGTGTGGCACAAAAAGAAAAGTTGAAACAAATCAGAGGCGATATTCATGTTTTAACGCTTACAGCAACCCCAATACCAAGAACCTTGCAGTTAGCAATGTCTGGAGTAAGAGATCTATCCTTAATTGCATCGCCGCCGGTAGATCGCTTAGCGATTAGAACATTCATAATGCCTTATGATGGATTGGTAATTAGAGAAGCTATTCAAAGGGAGCGGCATCGTGGTGGTCAGGTTTTTTATGTTTGCCCGAGGATAGAGGATCTCTCAAGGGTATACGATCGCTTGATCAAACTAATTCCAGATCTAAAAATAGCTTCAGCTCATGGTAGAATGGTACCGTCGGATCTTGAAGATATAATGGCTGCTTTCTGTGATGGATCATATGATGTTTTACTGAGTACACATATTATAGAGTCTGGTTTAGACATTCCTAATGCTAACACAATTATCATCCATAATTCAGACAAGTTCGGCTTGGCCCAATTGTATCAGCTAAGAGGCCGAGTTGGGCGATCGAAGACAAGAGCCTATGCTTATTTAACTACTCATCCTACTAAACAGCTCACTCCAAATGCGAAAAAGCGACTGGGAGTTATGCAAACGCTGGACAGTTTGGGGGCAGGCTTTAGTCTTGCCAGCCATGATATGGATATCAGAGGTGCTGGAAATCTATTGGGTGAAGAACAGTCCGGACAAGTTAGGGAAGTGGGTATAGAATTATATCAGCATATGCTTAAAGAAGCTGTGATAGCAGCGCGCGATAAAGAAAAGATGGATGAGAATTCAGATAATGAGTGGACGCCGCAAATATCGCTAGGTAATCCTGTACTAATACCCGACAGTTTTATTCCGGATATGAGTGTTAGGCTTAGTATTTACCGACGAATAGCGGATCTGCAGGGCACTGATGAGATAGACTCTTTCGCTGCGGAACTTTCTGATCGATTTGGGCGCTTACCTGCCGAGGTAAATAATTTGTTTCAAGTTATCTTGCTAAAAAATTTATGTCGATCCGCAAATGTTGAAAAAATTGATGCAGGACCGAAGGGTGCTGTAATTGCGTTTAGGAATGATAGTGTAAAGAATATTGAAGGTTTACTTAATCTCTTGGAAAAAGAAAAAAGTGCTGCCCATATTCGCACAGATCATAAGTTAGTTTATAAACGAAACTGGCAGAAATCTTCTGATAGAGTGAATGGCTTAACGCGAATAATGCGAGATTTGGCGGCTATTGCAGCTTGATTGTAATGAGGTTTCTAAAGTTCCTGCTCTGTTTTTAGATCAAGCAGAGGTAGAAAAGCTTCTGGCTCTTGTGCTCCAGTAATCGCAAATTTTTTGTTGAAAATAAAGTACGGAACACCAGTGATGCCATTCCCGACCGCAAACCTCGTGTCTGAATTAACTTGATTTAATCCTTCTTCACTCTCGAAGTAATCATCGAATTCGTCGGTATTCATTTCCAAATCAAATGCAATCTCTCTCAATGTCTCAAGTAATCCAATGTTACGTCCTTCAACAAAATACGCACTGAATAGTTTTTGGACAGTGTTTTCCGATTTTTTTAACTTCTTTGACCAGTTTATGAAGCGATGGGCCAGCACTGTATTGGGAGTATGGGAAATCTTATCAAAATTAAATATTAAGCCCTCTAGCTCTCCCGCCTTTTGTATATTTGTGTATATGGAAGCTGCTCTTTCTTTACTGCCAAATTTAAGAGTTAAATACTGCTGTCTTGGTATACCTTCCCTTGGCATTTCAGGGTTTAATTGGAATGCTCGCCAATTAATTTTTATTTCCAAGTCTTTTCGACTTTTTAGTGCCCGTTTTAAACGAGATCTCCCTATAAAGCACCATGGGCAAATTATATCAGAAAATAAATCAATTTCGATCATTGCGTTTCAATCTGCATAGGCCTTAAAATCACAAAAAATTATTGTAGTTCGAGTTAATCACAAATATCTAGTTTGGCGAAAAGAATATAAATGACGATATATGAAAATGGCTTAAGCGCCAACCAAGCAAATTATGCGCCTTTAACTCCTGTAGACTTTCTAGATAGGGCGGCCACGACATGGCCTCAAAAGGTTGCAATTATACATGGGGATATTAGGCGTTCTTATCTGGAATTTAACCATAGATGCAGGCAAATGGCCTCGGCTTTGGAGAGAAGGGGGATCCGAAAAGGGGATGTCGTTGCTATAATCGCGCCCAATACACCTGCTATGCTGGAAGCACATTACGGCGTTGTGATGGCAGGGGCAGTATTGAACGCTTTAAATTATAGATTAGACCCAGCGGCAATCGCTTTTATACTGGAGCATGGTGGGGCCAAAATTCTCCTTGTAGACAAGGAGTTTTCTGAGGTTATAGAACAAGCTGTTGCAATGATGAAAGCGCCTCCAATTTTGATTGGCATAGATGACGCTTTGGTGCCTGGGCTGAGGTTATTGGGAGAGAAAGACTACGAAGAATTCTTGGCTGAGGGAGACCCCAATTATGAATGGCCAAAAGTTCATGATGAATGGGATTCGATGGCGTTAAACTACACCTCTGGCACTACGGGTAATCCGAAAGGCGTTGTCTTTCACCATCGTGGAGCATTTTTAAATGCTATGGGGAATGCAATCGCGTTTGGCTTAGATTCTTCGTCATGTTATTTGTGGACCTTGCCAATGTTTCATTGTAACGGGTGGACGTTTACATGGGCTGTCACAGCTGTGGGCGGTACCCATGTTTGCTTAAGATCCGTTGATCCAGCATTAATATTTGAACTTATCGATCAGCATAAGGTGAGTCACATGTGCGGTGCGCCTATAGTTTTGAATATGCTGGTGCATGCGCCCAGCGAGGTTAAAAAAGAATTTGGACATCTAGTTCAAATAGCTACTGGCGGTGCGGCACCTCCGAGTGCAGTGATAGCGTCGATGGAAAAGCTAGGTTTTAAGGTACTTCACCTTTATGGACTAACCGAAACCTATGGGCCGTCCGGTATATGTGCTTGGCCCCCAGAATGGGACGATCTGGAGTTAGAAGTAAAAGCCACAAGGATGGCGAGGCAGGGTGTAGGTTATCCAACTTTGGAAGGTTTTCGAGTGGTAAATCCTGACACTCTTGAGGATGTTCCCGCCGACGCAACAACCATTGGTGAAATTTGGATCCGGGGTAATACTGTTATGAAAGGATATTTGAAAAATCCGTCCGCTTCTGAAGAGGCTTTTAAACATGGTTGGTTTCACAGCGGTGATCTAGCTGTAATGCATCCTGACGGTTATGCGGAAGTCAAAGACAGGTCAAAAGATATAATTATTTCGGGGGGAGAAAATATTTCTTCATTAGAAGTCGAAGAGGCCTTATACAAACACCCTAAAATAATGGAAGCGGCTGTCGTGGCGAGACCAGATGAAAAGTGGGGTGAAACGCCCTGCGCATTTATAACAGTAGCGCCTGGGGAAATTGGATTGACCGAGAATGAAGTGGTAAGCTGGTGTAGGGAAAACCTGGCAAGTTATAAGATTCCAAAAACTGTAGTTTTTTGTGACCTTCCAAAGACGTCGACAGGTAAGATTCAGAAATTTGTTTTACGCGATCGTGCCTCAAGTCTCTGATCCAAGAAACAATTACTAGTTTTTGTCATTATTATGAAAATCTCGATAACTTGGTATTTTGCCCAGTGTTTCCGCTTCGTAGACAGCGCGAGCAACCGATCGCCCAAGGCAATTGGCAGCGTGAGCTCCAAGTGCACCAATATTTGTCACCTTCTCTTGTATGTTTTTTTCACCGGTTGATATAGCAAAGACGATGTCCCCATCTAGAGGCGTGCTAGAAGGGCGAATGGCTCGGCTTAGACCATTTTGGGAGATCATAGCCAACCGGCGGGTCTCGGATTTTGTTAAATTAGCGTCGGTTGCGACGACAGCTAGTGTTGTGTTTTCATGGAGTGAGCTATATTTGGGAAATTTAACAATTGCTTTATCAAAATTTTCTGGGGGCAGTATGCCACCAAATTCATTCTCCAGTTCCATATCCCATGCATAGAAAGCCTTGGTTCCGGGTATTAATACGGAACCTGCTGAATTTACTGCCGCTATGGCCCCGACCGTGATATCTAGCTCAGGAACGTAAATAGAAGCACTGCCAAGTCCTCCCTTAATATTACCCGCTATAGCACCGTATCCAGCGCCGCTATTGCCGAGTTTAAATTTCTTTTTTGGGTTCGAAGCGGCTTCATATCCCAATTGCCAGTAGGGCGGCTGGTCGGTCCAATCTTTATTGCCGCCGTTCAATAAATCAAAAAGTATTGCTTGTGGAACAATTGGGACCTTTATACCTTTAATCGGTAGGCCTTTACCTGTTTTCTGAAGATGGTGCATTACTCCCCCTGCCGCATCCAAACCAAACGCTGAGCCGCCAGCCAACACAATCCCGTCCACTCTTTCTACTGTTCCATCGGGTGAGAGAAGCTCCGTATCTCTTGTTCCAGTGCCGCCACCTCTAATATCTATTGACGCCACGCAGCTACAATCAGGCATGATAACTGTAACGCCTGAACGCAATTCCTCATCATATGAATTTCCAACAAAAATACTTGAGATATCAGTAATTAAGTTATTTTTTCCTGATCGCAACAATAGATGAACCTCAAAAGTTTTACATATGAGCTTATATAGAGGTTGCTGAAAGTGCGATACCCACAAAAATATTTCCTCACATTTGGCATTTAGTAACGAAAAGTTTATATATTGATCCCAAATAAGGATGAGTTATGACAGATTTAAATAGTGAAGTGTCACGTCGACGAACTTTTGCAATTATTTCACACCCTGACGCAGGAAAAACAACATTAACAGAAAAATTTCTTGTCTTTGGTGGAGCCATAAAAATGGCTGGTGCGGTAAAAGCCAGAGGCGAGCAGCGTCGAGCTCATTCTGACTGGCTAAAGGTTGAGAGAGAAAGAGGTATTTCTGTAGCATCTTCGGTGATGAGTTACGAGTACAAGGGTAACGCCTTTAATTTGCTGGATACACCCGGTCACGAAGATTTTTCCGAAGATACATATCGAACCCTAACTGCTGTGGACTCAGCGGTCATGGTTATTGATGCTGCACGGGGTATTCAACAACAAACCAGAAAGTTATTCGAAGTTTGCAGATTACGCGATATGCCAATAACAACGTTTATAAACAAGCTGGACCGAGAGTCACAAGATCCATTCGTACTGCTAGACGAGATCGAGCAAACGCTACAAATCGATGTTGTGCCCGCAAGTTGGCCTATAGGAATGGGACAGCTATTCAAGGGTTGCTATGATCTTTTCAACGACCGGCTTATGCTTGTAGCAAGAGGCAGCGAATCGGAGCCTGACGCTGGTATGGTTTGCAATGGATTAAGCGATCCTAGGTTGGACGAATTGCTTGAAGAGCAACAGGCTTCTGAACTGAGAGAACAAGTAGAAATGGTTAGAGAGCTTTGTCCAAAATTCGATCATGAAGCCTATTTAGCAGGTAATCTAACGCCGGTCTATTTTGGCAGTGCAATTAATAACTTTGGTGTGCGGGAGTTATTGCAAGGGGTGTCTGACTTTGCACCGGCTCCAAGATCACAAAAAACTGAAACTAAGCTTATTGAACCTTCTGACAAAAAAGTTTCTGGTTTCGTATTTAAAATACAAGCAAATATGGATGCAAAGCACAGGGACAGAGTTGCTTTTGCTAGGATTTGTTCTGGTCATTTTAAAAGGGGAATGAAGCTAAAGCACCCTCGAAGTGGAAAAGCCGTTAATGTGCACAACGCGGTTATGTTTCTCGCTCAAGAACGCGAGTTAGCTGAGGAAGCGTTCCCAGGAGACATAATAGGTATTCCCAATCATGGTAATCTAAGGATCGGCGATACTTTTACAGAAGGAGAAGATATTAAAATAACTGGTATACCCAGCTTTGCACCTGAAATTTTACAACGTGTCCGTCCGTTGGATCCGCTAAGAGCGAAGCATTTAGGAAAGGCTGTTACACAGTTGGCAGAGGAGGGGGTGGCAAGAGTTTTCCGCACTAATATAGGTTCTAATTGGATAGTTGGTGTTGTTGGGACCCTACAATTTGATGTTTTAGCAGACCGGATCCGAACAGAGTACGATATTCCTGTTAATTTTGAGACAGCCCCACTTGACACGGCTCGCTGGCTACATAGTGACAACTCACAGGAATTAAAGCGCTTTATCGATAAAAACCCAGGAGACCTAGCTTATGATCATGATGACCTGCCGGTTTTTCTAGCTCGGAATGCCTGGCATTTACAGAATGCGGTGGAAACCTGGCCTGATATTCAATTTTTAAAGGTAAGGGAACAGTTTGGATGACCTCAATTCCCAAAGAAAGTGATGTCGTGATAATTGGTGGAGGGATAATTGGAGTCTCAACGGCGTATTATTTAGCGAAAAGCGGTGTGTCTGTGACTCTCGTTGAAAAAGGTATTATTGCTGGAGAGCAGTCTTCTAGAAATTGGGGATTTGTGAGACAACAAGGTCGTGATCCTGCAGAAATTCCCACAATAATGAGAAGCCTCGCCTTGTGGAAAGGACTTTCAAAAGAATTAGGTGAGGATATTGGTTTCAAACAAGCTGGAGTTTTTTATCTAGCCAATACAGAGGAACAAGTTGCTAGTTATGAAGATTGGTTGAAACATGCAAAAGAATATCAGATTGATAGTCACATAGTTCCAAAGACTGAAATTCAAAAATACATTCCGGCTAACAGTGGCGGGTGGTTAGCGGCTCTTCGAACACCAAGTGATGGGAAGGCGGAACCAAGTAAGGCAACCACTGCGCTGGCGAGGGGTGCAGATAATTTAGGCGCTAATATATTGACAAACTGCGCTGTTTTTGGTTTTGAGACTGAGGCTGGTCGTGTTTCCTCTGTACGCACGGAGTTGGGACCAATTAAAACTAATACTGTGTTGTGCGCGGGAGGAACTTGGTCATCATTATTTTGTGAGCGACATAATATTCCGCTGCCACAATTAAAGATTCAATCCTCCGTTTTACGTACTTCTCCAGTGCCAGAAATATCAAAACATTCTATTTGGTGCAGGGATGTAGCGTTAAGGAGGCGTCAAGATGGCGGTTACACGGTTGCACATGGATCAGCCACAGAGGCACCTATCGTGCCTGATACCTTCAAATGGGGTATCAAGTATTTAGAGAGTTACAAGAAGGAAAAAAGCCGGCTTAGGATAAAGTTAAACGGCAGGTTTTACAAAGAATTGATGACAGCTCGGCGCTGGAATATTGATGGTCCAAGTCCGTTTGAATCGGAGAGAATTTACGATGTGTCGCCGAACAAGAAAATCTTGAATGAAGCATTTAATAATTTACGAAATCTTTTCCCCCAATTGGAAAATGCTACCATTATCGAGAGTTGGGCAGGGTTAATTGATGTCACTCCTGATGCCGTTCCGGTTATTTCGCCTGTAGAGAAAATACCGGGCTTTTACTTGGCCACTGGGTTCAGTGGTCACGGCTTTGGTATAGGCCCTGGGGCCGGAGAACTGGCTGCACATATGATTACTGGAAAAGCGAGTAAGCAGGAACTATCAAATTTTGATTATAGCAGGTTCTTTTAACTTTCAATCCAATCTTCTCTGTTAAGTCAAATTTAGTTCTTTTATTAGATATTGCATGCATTCTTCTATTCCCTGTGAGATATCTACGACCAGAGCGTTTTCACAAGAAGATGGCGGCTCGAGGGTGTCAAATTGACTTTGGAGAAGTGCGGGTGGCATAAAATGAGCTCGCGCATTCATGCGGGCGGCTATACTTTCTTTATTGCCTCTAAGATAAATGAGTTTTGCTTGATTAATATTTGATAAGAGTAATTTTCTATATTTTCGCTTCAAAGCGGAACATGCTACAATACATGTTTGGTTTGTATCGGCCTTGGTTTGAATTGCAGAGGAAATTTTTCTCAACCAAGGTAGACGATCTTTATCCGTTAGTGGCTTTCCTACCGACATTTTTTCTATGTTTTCTGGAGAATGAAAATCGTCAGCTTCTAGCAATTGACAACCAAGTCTAGCCGCAAGGCGGTGGCCTAATGTTGTTTTTCCAGAGCCACTTACACCCATTAATAAAAATATCAACCTAATCTTCCCATGACGTATGAAACGTGCCCGATCTGTCAATTCTTTTATACCCGTGTGATCCAAAGAAATCGCGTTGTGCTTGAATTATATTCATTGGTAGTTTTGATTTAATAAAACTATCGAAATATGAGAGAGATGCGCTATGTGCAGCAAGAGGAAGGCCAGATAAAGCTGCCTCAGATACCACTAAGCGGAGCTCGGGTATCGAACGCTTAAGTTGTTCAGATAAATTAGTGTCTAATAAAAGATTTGTGAGTGATGCCTTTCTTTCGAAAGCTTGCACAATTTTATTTAAAATATTACCTCTAAGTATACAACCTGCCTTCCATACCTCGGCAACGTCGCCCAATTTTAAGTTCCAAGAATATTTAAGGCTTGCGATTTTTAGTAGTTGAAAACCTTGGGCAAAGGCACAAATTTTTGCGGCTAAAAATGCTCTTTTTATAGTATCTGTCGATAAGGCGTCATTTTTATGTAACACTGGTCTATAAATTTTAGATGCAGTAATTCTGTCTGGTTTATATTGTGACATGAAACGGCTAGATACTCCTTCATAGAGTGTGGGAGCGGGAACACCCAAATCAATACCGGAAACAGTTCCCCACTTTCCTGTTCCTTTTTGCTCGGCAATATCTTCTATCATATCAATTAGAGGAGCGTTTGTGAGGTTGTCGATAGTTTGCAGAATTTTTGATGTTACGTCCGACAGAAAGGAGCCCTCGAGTTCGTTACGCCAACTTGTAATAGCTTTTGAAATATCTTCATTATTGTAACCTTTTATTTCAGCAAATTGCGAATATACCTCACTTAACAGCTGCATTTCCGCATATTCTATGCTGTTATGCACCATTTTCACAAAGTGGCCTACTTCTGCTGCGTTTCCTAATCGTTTAGCGCATATGTTATTATCTGGGTCTCGGGCGGCGGCCGCCTCGAGAAAAGGTTTTATATTTTCATAGATATCTGGTTTTCCGCCTCCCATAAAAGATGCACCATTACGTGCCCCGTCTTCTCCTCCTGAGACACCAAGGCCTAGGTAATTTATCTTTTTGGTTGCTAGTTCTTGGGATCTTCGCTTTGTATCTTCAAAATGCGAGTTGCCGGCGTCAACGATTAGATCCTCTGGTTCTAGGTATGGAACTAGCGATTGAATGACTTCCTCAACAGTTTGACCGGCGGGGAGAAGAAATAAAATTTTTCTTGGCTTTACCAAGTTTCTGACAAAATCGTCTAGCTGTGAATGAAGCTGAATAGCAGGCTCATTCATTGCATGTGAAGGTGATAAATCGTGGCCGATTACAGAAAAACCCTTTTCTGCAAGGTTCTTTGCTAGATTTATTCCCATCACACCTAGCCCAATTAACCCAATGTCGGCTAGTTTAATATTTTGTGTCATTCGAAAATGCGCCCCGTCTGTGGAAGTTATATAGGTAAAACTAATCCGTCTTATCGATCAGTCTTAACCTAAATATTCGTCCAATAAATCTTTTGTTTTCCAACTCAAATAAATTAATTCCGCTCCCAGTAATCCAAGCGGTTTTGCTACGAAATTTAATCTGAAGGGAGAAAATAACTCATAAGTGTCATCATCATCAACGATTGCACGCGCTATTAAATTACCGGCAATAGCCGTAGTATTAAGTCCATGTCCCCCAAAGCCTTGAAGATACCATATATTATCTTTCAATTTTCCAATTTGAGGCATGCTATGTGTCGCATAACCCATTGTTCCCGACCACGCTAATTGCGCCCTAATTCCAGAGAGTTGTGGATAGACCTTTAACAAGTCTTTAAGCATTGTCTGCTTAAGATTGTTTGGTTTTAATCGTGTGCTCATTCCTCCCCCCCAAAGTATTTGTGTTGATCGTAAGGGACGGTAATAGTTTTCAATCCTTCTATTATCAGAAACGGCATATGGTGAACGAATGGCTTCCGTTAATCGATCGAATAATGGTTCAGTAAGAAGCACGTAGGTTCCTATTGGCAAAATCGCGTTATATAATTTGGTATTTACATAATTTCGGGAAGCCGAGGTGCATATAACGACGGTATTTGCCCTTACATGCCCATTATTGGTACAGACAATATAAGAGTGTTTGCGCCGGGTGATATTTATAGCGGTAGTTTCTTCAAAAATTTTTGCGCCCAAACTTTCGGCCTCTACAGCACATTTGTGTATATAATTTAATGAATGTAGTTGATAAGCATCTGGATTGAATATTGCGTCACTGTATTTCTGACTCGAATAATGCTCCGCAACTTTACTTTTCGACCAGTAACTTAATTTAGTTTCGTAAATAGAGTTCATATAATCGATTTGTGCGATGAGATTATTCTCTTTCTTGCCCCAGGACATTCTTACAATGCCGGGTTCGGTATCGATTTCGGTTTGAGGTGAATTTTGACATCGACGGCGTACTATTTCGATACCTTCCGCAGATAGTCTATATAGATCTTGTGCATATTTTCGTCCTAAACGCCGCTCCAGCCTTTTTATGGGGACGGAATATCCAGCCGATAGGAAACCCCCGTTTCTTCCCGAAGCACCACTTCCTAGCCTTTTTTCTTCTAACAACACTGCCGAAACATTCTTTTCGGATAATTCTACAAGAGTGTTTATACCGGCAAGACCACCGCCAATAATGCAAATATCGGTTTCAATGGTTCCGTATAATTTTGAACGTAAATTAGCGCGGTGCTCTGTCTGCTTATAATAAGTATCTGTATCTATTTTCATTGCCCGCTTATCATCATTAGTACTAGATAATTTTAGTGTAGTTTAACGCTTAGGCTTAATTTTAATACGCTCGTAATTATACAATCCTTTCAAGGGAGATACTGCATGAAAATAGCTGTTATGGGAACTGGAGGAATGGGTGGCTATTATGGCGGCCTACTGGGATCAGTTGGCGCAGATGTTTCGTTTATTGCTAGAGG
>CEWJ01084934.1_pt1 | contig 11634 bp, 10 predicted proteins | sample 350291 | NCBI WGS metagenome assembly CEWJ01 (sample SAMEA2622923, study PRJEB7988) | marine metagenome | isolation source: saline water (ENVO:00002010), including | reverse complement strand
GACGAAGATGACGCCACCCATCGTGGGTGTACCGCGCTTGAGTTCGTGCTGAGGGTTGTTTCCCGCGTCGGGGGTACGGATGACCTGGCCCCATCCCCACCGGCGGAACAAGCGCAGGAAGACGGGTGTGAGAAAGAGCGAGAACGACAGGGCGATCGCCGACGCCATCAGGAGGGATCTCACGAGAAGGATTCTCCCAGACGGTCGCCGAGGTGCCGGAGGCCCGCGGAGTTGGACGATTTCACGAGCACCCGATCACCCTCACGCAGCTCGGACATCAGGTAGTCGTACGCTTCGTCAGCTGTCTCGAAGAAGACTGCCTCGCCATCCCACGACCCCTCGCTGATCGCCGAGAGGTAAAGCCGGCGCGCAGCAGAGCCGATGACGACGATCCGTTGGATGCGCAGCCGCACCGCGAGAAGACCGACGCGGTCGTGCTCCTCCCCCGCGTACTCGCCGAGTTCGCTCATCGCGCCGAGAACGGCGACAGTGCGCTGATCGGGCGCAGTGATCTGCGCGAGAGTGCGAAGCGCTGCGGCCATGGAGTCCGGACTCGCGTTGTAAGCATCGTTGATGATGCGCACGCGCTCCGAGCCCATCGGCTGCATCCGCCACCGCTCTGCCAACTCCATCGCCTGGAGCCGCTCGATGCAGGCTTCGGGACGGATGCCGAGACTTGTCGCCGCAGCAATCGCGGCCAGCGCATTCATGACGTGGTGCTCGCCGAGCACGCGCAGAACGACCGGAAACTCGTCGCCGTCGATGACGGCACGGAATCGCGTTCCCTCGGGCGTGACCTCCACGTCCTCGGCCCGCACATCCGCTGCCGAGCCTCGCCCGAACCAACGGACTGTCGCGCCGCGTTCGGTGGCGATACCGGCCATCGCTGCCACGCGCGGGTCATCCGCGTTCAGCACTGCCACGCCCCCGGGCCGGACGGCGTGGATCAGCTGCGACTTCTCGACGAAGGTCGACTCGATGCCGCCGAACCCGCCGGCGTGCGCCATCCCGACCATGAGGACGACCCCGATGTCGGGGTGGACGAGACCGGCAAGACGCGCGATCTCTCCCGGTGCACTGGCGCCGAACTCGCTGACGAGATAGCGGGTTCGTTCGGTGATCCGGAGCATCGTCAGCGGCGCACCGACTTCGTTGTTGAAGGATGCCTGCGGCGCTACGGTCTCATCCTCGGCCTCGAGGATGCGCGCCATCATGTTTTTCGTCGTCGTCTTGCCGTTCGAGCCGGTGATCCCGACGATCCGAAGGGCACCGCGTGCCCGCACCTCGCCCACAACGAAGCGGGCGAGGTCTGCCAGGGCATGCACAGCCCCCGGCACCACGATCTGGGTGATGGCGGCATCCAGCGGTCGCTCGACGATGGCGAGCACCGCACCCCGCTCGATCGCGGCGGCAACGAAGTCGTGGCCGTCAGCGTGCTCGCCCGGTTTGGCGACGAAGATGTCGCCGGGGCCGATCAGTCGAGAGTCGGTGTCGACGGTGCCCGAAACCACCGTGTCAGCGGAGTCGGCGCCGCGGAGGACGAGGGTTCCGCCGAGGACATCGGCGATTCGGGACAGAGTCAGACTGATCATGCGCAGGAGGCGTGCCGTCGAGATCAGCCGAATGTCGGGAGATCGGGTGAGGCGGAGTTCGAAGGCATGATTCGGTAGGTCTTGAGCACCTGGGTCATCGCCTCGCGGAACGCCGGAGCGTTGGCACTAGACGACTTTATCGTGGTCGGCTCATCGAGTGTCACCACGACGACGTACTGGGGATCGTCGGCGGGGGCGAAGCCCGCGATCGTCGTGAAGTACGAACCGACCTTGTACGTCCCCGCGCCCGGATCGACCTTCTCAGCGGTTCCGGTCTTGAGCGCGATCCGGTATCCGGCGATGCCGACCTTCTCAGAGACCGACCCCTTCGTGGCGACGTTCTCGAGCATGTCGGTCACCTGGCGGGCGGCCTCGGGACTGATCACCTGCGTGGGCTCGCCGTTCTCGGGGGTGGTCACGGTGCCATCAGCAGCAGTGCACGACTCCACCAGCCGAAGCGGCAGCTTCAGGCCGCCGTTTGCGATCGCCTGGTAGGCGTTCGCCAGCTCCGGAACCGTGGTCGTCAAACCCTGGCCGTAGGAGGTGTTGTACTTCGTCTGGTTGTCCCACTGGCCGGGGTCGCGAACGAGGCCGTTCGCTTCTCCAAGGAAGTCGACGTCAGTGCCCTGCCCGATCCCGAATCTCGTGAGGTAGTCGTAGCGAGCCTGGTCGCTCATCATCCCGGCGAACGTGGAGATACCGACGTTCGACGAGTTCACGAGCACACCGTTGAGCGTGTAGTCGTAGTCCGGGTGGGGAAGATCGTCACGAACGCTCGCACCGTTGTCGAAGGTCTGGCGGAAGGGCACGCGGACCACCGAGAAGGGGTTCGCGGTACCTGAGTCGACGAGCATCGCTGCCGAGAGCGCCTTGAACGTCGAGCCCGGCTCGAAGGTGTTGCGGAAGATCCGGCTTGCGCGATCGGACTCGTCAACGACTGTCGGAGCGTTGGGGTCGACGGTCGGGTACTCGGCTGCCGCACGGATCGCACCGGTCTTGACCTCGACGACGAAGATCGAGCCGTTCAGCGCCCCGGTGTTCTGCGTCTGCTCGGCGATCAGTTGCTGCAGATACCACTGCAGGTCACGGTTGATCGTCAGTTGCAGCGTCCCCCCGTCGATGGCGGGTATCTCGGTCATCGTCCCGGGGATGATGACGCCGTCACCGCCGCGCTGATACCGAATCTCGCCGTCGGTCGAGGCGAGGCATCCGTTCTGGGAGGACTCCAGCCCAGCGAGCGCCGTGCCATCGGACCCCACAAAGCCGACGAGGTTACCGCCGACCGCGCCGTCGGGGTACGTGCGCGCCGGGTGCGGGAACATCGCGAGGTACGGGATCTTCATATCCGCGAGTTCCCGGTACTGCGCCGTCGTGAGGCCCCGCGTGAGCATCGCGTATCGACTGTCGGGGTTCTCCGCGAGGGCGGCAGCGACGATCGCCTGAATCTCTTCGGCGCTCTGACCCGTGACGGCGCCGATCTCAGCTGAGATCGTCTCCCACGGAACCTTGACGTCCTCGCCGTCGATCTCACGGTCGATCGGGCCGACGAGTTTCGGATCGAGCTGCGCGTCGTAGAGCACGATGCTGCCGGCAAGGGTCGCGCCGTTCTCGTCGACGATCGCACCGCGGGTTCCGTATGTCTCCTGCGAGCTCGACAGCCCCAGTTCCAGGGACTGCTCGATGTGCTCCTTGGCATTGACGACCTGGATGTCGACAAGACGGATGACGAAAGCACCGATGACTGCCAGAACAACGAACATGGCGACGACGGTGCGGCGCCGTGGGCTTCGTGTGCTGCGTCCGGTCATCGTGTCGTGGGGGTCGGCAGGCCGTCGGTGAGCGCGGGCGGGATAACCGATTGACCGGTCTCGTCCGTGACCTCGACGGGAGTTCCTTCGATGGTCGCGGCGGGGTCGGTGACCAGTGGCGTCTGGGTGATGAGGGCGTTTGCCACTGCTCCCCTTCCGACGGCGTCGATCGATGACTGCCACCCTGCGGCCTGCGAGGCTCCCACCAGCGCTCCGTCCGAGAGACGGAGGAAGGTAGGCGCTTCGCTGATGACCATACCGAGGGCCGACGCGTTTGCCGCGAGGTACTGCGGCGAGCTGAGACCTGCAACCTCGTCGTAGAGGATCTGCCGGTCCCAGGTGAGCTGTCGCTGCTGCGAGGTGAGGGCCGAGATCGCGTACGTGTCTTGCGTCGTGAGGATCGACACCACCATCTGGGCCGCGACGATCGCCGCGGCTCCGAGGACCGCGACGATCCCGTAGGCGAGGCGCGGACGGCGCCGCGCTGCGGTCTGCTCCACCGGACGCAGCCGCGGGGCTTGTGTCTCGACCGGGCGAGCACTCGGGGCGAACTCATCAAGGGCTGCCAGCAGATCCGCGCTCATGCGGCATCCTTCACTCGTTCGGCCGCGCGCAGCCGCACGGGCGTGGCACGGGGATTGCGTAGCTTCTCGTCGTCGGAGGCCATTTCGGCGCCCTTGACGATGAGACGGAACTGCGGGGCGTGCTCGGGGAGTTCCACGGGTAGGCCCGCGGGGGCTGTCGAGCGGACCGCCTGGGCGAGGACGCGCTTGACGAGGCGGTCCTCGAGGGACTGATAAGACATGACGACGAGGCGGCCACCGACTGTCAACGCGTCAAGCGCGGCGGGAAGTGCCGTCTCGAGGGCCGCAAGCTCCGCATTCACCTCGATGCGCAGGGCTTGAAACACCCGCTTGGCGGGATGACCGGCGTTCTTGAGGGCAGCGGGAGTCGCGGCCTGCAGGATGTCGACGAGCTGAGCAGACCGCTCGATGGGCTGTTCGGTTCGCGCCTGGATGATGGCTCGGGCATACCGTCCGGCGAGCTTCTCTTCGCCGTATCGCTCGAAGATCCGGCGCAGGTCTCCCTCGCCGTACGTCGCGAGGACGGTCGCGGCTGTCACTCCCCCGGACTGGTCCATCCGCATGTCCAGCGGCGCATCCTGGGCGTAGGCGAAACCGCGGTCCGCGACATCCAGCTGCAGCGACGAGACACCGAGATCGAACAGGATGCCGTCCACGCGCGTGAATCCGGAGCGTTCGATCGCCCCGGCGATGCCGTCGTAGACGGTGTGCACCGGGATCAGGCGGTCACCGAACCGGGCGAGACGCTCGGAGGCGATGCGCAGGGCGTCGGTGTCGCGGTCGAGCCCGATCACCGTCAGCGCGGGAAACCGCTCCAGCAGCGCCTCGGTGTGCCCGCCCATTCCGAGCGTCGCATCCACCACGACGGGGTTCTCGCCGCCGAGCGCGGGAGTCAGCAACTCGATGCAGCGCTCGAGGAGGACGGGGGTATGGATGTCGCGCAGGTCCATGATGTCGGGCCGGACCACTGGGCTCTGATCCCCACCCGCTGAAGACCTGGCGCCGGGGAAGTGCGTCAGGGCCCCGCAGATGGGCATCACAACCGAGGGTCAGAACAGGCCAGGGATCACCTCCTGCTCCATCTCTGAGTAGGTGGCTTCGTTTCCTTCGAGGTAGTCGTTCCAGGCCCGCGCATCCCAGATCTCGGCGTGAGCGCCCACACCCGTGACGACGAGCTCGCGCTCGAGCCCGGCGTAGGCGCGCAGTGGCGGCGGGATGGTGATGCGGTTCTGGCTGTCGGGAGTCTCAGCGCTGGCGCCCGAGAGGAACATGCGCAGAAAGTCACGTGCCTGCTTGTTGGTCAGCGGCGCCTCGCGTATGCGGTCGTGGACTCGCTCGAACTCCTCAGCCGAGAAGACGTAGAGGCATCGCTCCTGCCCGCGCGTCACGACGATGCCGGCGCCGAGATCGTCACGGAACTTGGACGGCAAGATGACGCGTCCTTTGTCGTCCAGCTTCGGAGTGTGAGTCCCCAGCAGCATCCCGCGTCACCCCCCTTCGTCCGGCCCCTCCAGGTTGCTCGCCACTTTACTCCACTTCCCTCCACTTTGTCACCACATTCACGTCATAGTGCTCCCCCGGCGCGTCCAGGCGCGCCAAAGGAAGCGAAAGCTGACACCGGAAGGCGCTGTCGACCGGATGCCGAACCCGGCGGTTAACGACGAAACGCCGACCCGGAGGTCGGCGTTCGGTGGCCCGTCAGAGGGCGGTGGAGCGGTGTGGAGTCAAGCGGTGGAGCGCAGTGGAGGGCTCAGCCTCGATCGGTCAACGACCTTCCTGGCGGCGGTCCCAGCGCTCGTTCATACGGTCCATGAAGCTAGCGTTCGTGCGGGCCGTCGCTTGACGCTGATCAGCGCGCGGGGGTTCTGCGCTTGTGCGCTTGGCTGGCGTAACGGCGACGATCACTCCGGCGATCATCGCGAGGAACCCGAGAACACCCACGATGATCAGCTGCATTGCGACACCGACGATGAGGGCACCGATGCCCGCGAGCACGAGGATCGTGCCGTACACGACATTGCGATACGAGAGACCACCACCGCTGGACGCCGAAACGACATCGGCGTCATTGCGCATGAGATGGCGCTCCATCTCGTCGAGCAGACGCTGCTCCTGTTCGGAGAGTGGCATGAGATCCCCCTCGGGCTGGATCGGTGGCACGATTCTACGCGCGCCGTCGATTACTAGGCTAGGCCCGTGTCAGTAGGTAGTGATCCGGTCGCGGCAGTTTCTCAGCGAGTCGAGGACTTCTTGGCAGCACGGGAGGCCGAGGTCGAGCTCTTCGGCGATGAGGCGATCCTCCTCCACGGCGCCGCCGCCGAGTCCGTTCGCGGCGGAAAGCGGCTGCGCGCCCGCTTCTGCTTTGCCGGGTGGCGCGCTGTTCGCGAGCACTCCAGCGAAGCTGTAGCGCCGACCGAGGACGTGCTCGCGGTAGCGGCTGCACTGGAGGTCTTCCACGCCGCCGCCCTCGTGCACGACGACATCGTCGACAACTCCGACACGCGGCGCGGCCGTCCCTCCGCTCATCGCGCCCTCGAAGCCGCCCACCGCGCCCGCGGCTGGGTCGGCGACCCCGCACGCTTCGGCCGTTCGGGGGCCCTCCTCCTCGGCGATCTTCTGGTCGCGTGGAGCGATGATCTCCTCGAAGAGGGCCTCGCCGTGGCCACTCCGGCACACGCCGCTGCCGGTCGCCGCGAGTTCGCGCTGATGCGCAGCGAGGTGACGATCGGGCAGTTCCTCGATGTCGCCGAGGAATCGGCCTATGTGACAGAGGCTGACGACCGCCACGCCGAGCGCGCGCTGCGGATCGCATCCCTGAAGTCAGCGAGATACAGCATCCAGCAGCCGCTCGTCATCGGCGCGGCGATCGCGGGAGCGGACGCCGCACAGCAGGGGGCTCTGGTCGCGTTCGGGCACCCGGTCGGTATGGCCTTCCAGTTGCGCGATGACGTGCTGGGTGTCTTCGGCGACGCCGAAGCGACCGGCAAGCCGTCGGGCGACGATCTGCGCGAAGGCAAGCGCACGGTTCTCGTCGCGTACGCGCGGGAGGCGCTCCCCACGGGATCGCGCCGGCTGTTCGACGAGATGCTCGGCGATCCATCTCTCGAACCCGACCAGATCGCGGCGATGCAGCAGACGATCCGTGACACCGGCGCGCTGGAGCGGGTCGAAGACCTCATCCTCGACTACACCCGTACCGCCGAGCGTGCGCTGTCGGGCGCGCCGCTCGGCAACCGATCCGTGAGCGAACTGCGGGAGCTTGCTCGCGCAGCCACCGTGCGCACAACCTGAGCGCGCCGCCCGCCTGACTCCCGGGCGAGCATCTACTTCCTTAGGCGAGCGTCTGGGCCACCCGCCGGACCTCGCTCTTACGTCCCGCCCGGAGCGCCTCGATGGGCGCCACGCCGATCGTGTCATCGGGCGCGAGCATCCAGTCGATCGCTTCGTCGTCGGTGAACCCGGCGTCGTGAAGCACAATGATCGTGCCCCGCAACGACGGCAACGGGTGACCGTCCACGATGAAGACGGCGGGCACCGCGAAGGCGCCGTGGCGCTTGGAGCCGATCAGCTGTGACTCGTCCAGAAGTCGACGCACGCGGCCCAGCGGTTCGCCGAGAACCTCGACGAGTTCGGGCATCGTGAGCCAAGCGGTTTCGGTTGCAGGAGATGGGTTGGTCACGACAGCCATGATCTCACCACGGGCAGCGTCGCGACCGCGCTGCGACCAATCGACGCGCGATACTGCTCATCCGCTTCTGTGAGCCGCTCCCAGGTGGGGCCGCTCCTGCTCCGTAGACTCGGTGCGTGAGCACCAGCGCGCAAACCGATCCGTTGATCGGCCGTCTCGTCGACGGCCGATACCGGGTGCGCGCCCGGATCGCGCGGGGCGGCATGGCCACCGTCTACGTTGCGACGGACCTGCGCCTCGAGCGCCGTGTAGCGCTGAAGGTCATGCACGGCCACCTGAGCGATGACACTGTTTTTCAGAGCCGGTTCATCCAGGAAGCCCGTGCGGCAGCACGGCTCGCAGACCCCCACGTTGTGAACGTCTTCGATCAGGGCAGCGACGGCGAGATCGCGTATCTCGTGATGGAGTACCTCCCCGGCATCACGCTGCGCGAACTACTTCGCGAAGAGAAGCGACTGACGGTGCCGCAGACGATCTCGATCATGGATGCCGTACTCTCAGGTCTTGCCGCGGCCCATCGCGCCGGCATCATCCATCGCGACGTCAAGCCCGAGAACGTGCTGCTGGCAGAAGACGGCCGCATCAAGATCGGGGACTTCGGGCTGGCCCGGGCAACCAGCGCGAACACGGCGACCGGCGCACAGCTGATGGGGACGATCGCCTACCTTGCCCCCGAGTTGGTCACCCGGGGCACCGCGGATGCCCGCAGCGACATCTACAGCCTCGGGATCATGCTCTACGAAATGCTGACCGGTGAGCAACCGTATCGCGGTGAACAGCCGATGCAGATCGCGTTCCAGCACGCGACCGACTCGGTCCCCCGCCCGAGCGTCAAGAACCCCGGCGTTCCTGAGCAGCTCGATGAACTCGTGCTGTGGTCGACCGAGAAGAAGCCCGACGATCGACCCGCTGACGCGATGGAGATGCTGCAGCGGCTGCGGGAGATCGAGCGAAACCTCGGCATCTCACCGCAGGTCGTCACGGCGGCGACCTCCGGGATGATCGACCGCGAGGATCCAACCGAGCTGACGAAGGTTCTTCCCGCCACCACCGGCGCGACTGCTGTGCATTCCGAGGTCGACAATGCGGCGCGCCTGCGGCGCTCGGCGAACCGCCAGGGCGCGCGCACCGCCTGGATCGTCACTGTCGTGATCCTCCTCGCCGCCCTGGCCGCCGGAGTCGGGTGGTGGTTCGGCTCGGGCCCCGGCTCCCAGGTCTCCGTCCCTGCCGTCGCGGGACTGGACTACGAGGGCGCAGCTGCTGCCATCGAGGCCCAGAACCTCGTTCCGGAGCAGGCGGGTGAGAACAGTCTCGAGGTCGAACAGGGTGTCGTCATCCGTACCGATCCCCCGGCGGGCGACCGCGTCGACAAGGAGTCGACGGTTCGGATCTTCGTGTCGCTGGGCCCGGCTCAGCACGACATCCCCTCGGTGGCAGGGCAGTCAGCGGCCGATGCGCGCGCGACACTCACCGGTTATCAGCTCATCGTCACGGAACCCGACGCCGAGCTCTTCTCCGATGCCCCAGCCGGCACCGTCGTCGCGGTCTCTCTCACGCCGCGCCTGCAGAGCGATCCGGTGAACTGCACGGACGGGTGCACGGCGTTCGAGGGCGATACCGTCACGCTGACTGTCTCGCTCGGTCCCGTGCCCGACGTCCGGGGTATGTCGGTGGAAGCCGCTACCCAAACGCTCGAATCCGCGGGTCTGAGTGTGTCGGGCGAGAACATCGAGCAGTACGACAACGACGTCGCCGCCGGTGAGGTCATCGGCATCGCCGAGCGCCAGGATGGCGGACAATGGCGCCCGGGTGACACGGTGACCCTTGTCGTGTCCAAGGGTGTTCAGCCGGTAGAGGTGCCCGCGGTCATCGGTCTGTCGGTGCGCGACGCGGTCACCGTGCTCGAGGATGCCGGGTTCCAGGCCGAGACGGCGCTGCCGGAGGGCAGCCTCTGGGACGTGTTCCGCGTCAATGAGATCGACCCGAAGGCGGGAACCTTCCACGTGCCCGGCACCGTCATCACCATCACCGATATCGGGATCGGTGGCGGTAACGGCGGGGGCAATGGCGGCGGGAACGACTGACCCGCCCGGCGCTCAGCGCTTCTCGAGCTCCTCGGCGACGAGGAAGGCGAGCTCCAGCGACTGCATGTGGTTCAGTCGCGGGTCGCACAGCGACTCGTAGCGCGTTGCCAGACCCGCTTCGTCGATCATCTCGGATCCACCGAGGCACTCGGTGACGTCATCTCCAGTCAGTTCGACGTGGATGCCGCCCGGGTGCGTACCGACGGCCCGGTGGGCTTCGAAGAACCCGCGCACCTCGTCGACCACATCGTCGAAGCGACGGGTCTTGTAGCCCGTCTGCGACGTGATGCCGTTGCCATGCATAGGGTCGGTGACCCACAGCGGGGTCGCGCCCGAGTCCTTGATGGCTTCGAGCAGCGGAGGCAGCGCGTCGCGGATCTTGCCGGCGCCCATGCGGGTGATGAAGGTCAGACGGCCCGGCTCGCGCTCCGGATCCAACTTGTCGATGAGGGCCAGCGCGGTCTCGGGAGTCGTGGTCGGGCCGAGCTTGACCCCAATGGGGTTGCGGATGCGCGAGAAGTAGTCGACGTGCGCACCGTCGAGTTCGCGGGTGCGCTCCCCGATCCACAGGAAGTGGCTCGACGTGTTGTACGGCGTTCCGGTGCGGGAGTCGATCCGGGTCATCGGGCGCTCGTAGTCCATGAGCAGGCCCTCGTGCCCGGTGTAGAACTCGACGCGTCGCAGTTCGTCGAAGTCGGCGCCCGCGGCTTCCATGAACTTGATGGCGCGGTCGATCTCGGTCGCCAGGCGCTCGTAGCGCTGGTTCGCGGGGTTCTGCGCGAAGCCCTTGTTCCAGCTGTGCACCTCACGCAGGTCGGCGAACCCACCCTGCGTGAACGCACGGATGAGGTTCAGCGTCGATGCTGCAGTGTGGTACGCCTTCAGCATCCGTGCCGGGTCCGCTCGCCGCGAAGCTTCGGTGAAGTCGTAGCCGTTGACGATGTCGCCGCGGTACGCGGGAAGGGTGACGTCTCCGCGGGTTTCGGTGTCCGACGAGCGGGGCTTGGCGAACTGCCCGGCCATGCGTCCCATCTTGACGACAGGCATCGAGGCGCCGTAGGTCAAGACGACTGCCATCTGCAGCACGGTCTTGATGCGGTTGCGGATCTGCTCGGCAGTCGCACCCGCGAAGGTCTCGGCGCAGTCTCCGCCCTGCAGCAGGAACGCCTGCCCGGCGGCGGCGCGCCCGAGCTTCTCGCGAAGGATGTCGACCTCGCCGGCGAAGACGAGCGGCGGGAGTGTCGCGAGCTCAGCCGATATCTCGGCGGCGGCCTCCGGCGCATACCACGACGGCTGCTGCTTAATCGGGAGCGTGCGCCAGTGGTCGAGCGGGTCGGTCTTGAGGAGCATCCGCTCAGTCTATCGGGGCGGGAACTGCCTCAGAGCGCGGCGGGGCGGCCCGGTTCTTGACCGTCGACGCGTACACGTCGTCGTACTTCTGTTCCCCCAGCCGCTGCAACGCGACCATGATCTCGTCGGTGATGGAGCGGAGGATGTAGCGGTCCCCCTCCATCCCGTGGAAGCGGGAGAAATCGAGGGGTTCGCCGATGACGACGCCGACGCGCACGACGTTGGGGACCCGCTGCCCGATGGGCATCATGGTGTCGGTGTCGACCATGACGCACGGCACGACGGGGACGCGGGCTTCCAGGGCCATCCGGGCGATGCCGGTGCGCCCGCGGTAGAGCTGCCCGTCGGGACTGCGTGTGCCCTCCGGGTAGATGCCCAAGAGGTCGCCGCGACCCAGGACCTGGAGCCCGGTGTTGAGGGATGCCTCGGAGGCCTTGCCGCCGGAACGGTCGATGGGAAGCTGCCCGGTGGCCTTGAAGAACACGCGCGTCGCCCACCCCCGAATCCCCTTGCCGGTGAAGTAGTCGC
>CEWJ01112777.1_pt1 | contig 11682 bp, 12 predicted proteins | sample 350291 | NCBI WGS metagenome assembly CEWJ01 (sample SAMEA2622923, study PRJEB7988) | marine metagenome | isolation source: saline water (ENVO:00002010), including | reverse complement strand
TCTAATCAAAATTTTAAGCAATCTTTCATTAATGCTGGGTTTAAAATTAATAATAATGAGTTCATGTATAGTATTTCCATAGAAGGCCCAAACTATACAAAAGAAACAACGTCGGTTACAAGTAATGCTACTGAAAATGAATTTACAATAACTGGAACGATCTTGATAACTCTTGAAGATAAAGATGGATCAACATTATTTAGGAATAAAATTTTCTCTTTATCAAAAGATCACAAATTCTCCTCATCTAGTATTAATAGCTCTGAAAGCGAGGAAAATACAATAAAAAATGATATAAAGAAATATTTAGAAATCCAGGCTATTAATTTTGTTAGGAGTAAAATTTAGATTTTACTAGATTAATCTTTTATTCTGAGGGAAGGGTCTGAGTCTATAATACCTTTATATAGGTATGCAACTAGTGATGTGCTTAACACAATAAATATCATTTGAAATGAAATTCCTAATACTAAACCAACGTAGTCTTTGCTGCTATAAAATAAATCTGATATATAATTATTTAGAATAACATAGGGTATCACTAATGCTATATAGTATAAAAATATTTTGATAGAATTCCCTTTGGTCATAAAATAACATTCTTTAAAACTATAAGATTTCCCTAATGCTGCTGCTGGCAAAATAAAAAATAGTCTTGTGTAAATATAAATCATATATAGAAAAAGCACGTATAAAAAAATTGTCATTTTTGAAATATCTTGTGGTATAAAGGGAGAAAGGATCATTATATGAATAATATAAATTCCAATTATTGCTGAAATTAAAACAAATAGCTTTTTAATAAACAGTTTTGTGTATTCTTCGTATAAAAATTGTAAGTAGTGATTTCCAAGTGGCTTTTCTAAAATTATGCTTCTATATATGTTGACACAAATTGGAGAAGATATAACCAAATAAAGAATAAAAGACAAGAATATTAATAAAGGATTATTTATATTTTGAACTATGTAATTAAATAAAAGTAAAAAAAATAAAAGAGGGAGATAATTTCTATAAGAAATTTTTATAAAATACATCCCAAACAGTAATGATTTTAAAATTAGCATTATTTTTTACTTTTTAGAGATAAGTAATAAGCAGACGAGTCTTTTTCACCATGACCTATTTTATTTGTTATTTGCATAAATTTGTGAACAATATTAACTCCAGATAAATTTAATTTTTTCTTTTTTGTAATATTTTTAACAATTCTCATATCTTTTGCATGCAGTTTTGTTTTAAAACCTGGTTTATATTTATTTTCCAACATTCTTTGACCATGAACTTCAAGAATTTTACTATTAGCAAACCCACCAAGTAATGCTTCACGAATATTTTTTTTATTAACGTTGAATTTATCAGCTAATATGAATGCTTCACTTACAGCATTTATTGTTTGTCCAACTATAAGTTGGTTACATGCTTTGGCAACCTGCCCAGAACCTGAATTACCAACATGTGTAATTTTCTCGCCGAGAACTTTTAAAATTGGCATAACTTTTTTTACTGCTTCTTTCTTTCCGCCAACCATTATTGATAGATTTCCTTTAATTGCCCCAATTTCTCCACCAGATACAGGCGCATCAATAAGTGAAATTTTTTGTTTAGCTAGTTTTTTTGATAAGGAAATTGTCTCGATAGGACATATTGTGCTCATATCAATAATAATATTTGGTTTATTTTTAAATCTAACTAATCCATTTTTCCCAACCAATATCTCTTTGACATCTTTTGTGTCAGATACAGCAAGTATTAAGATATCGATCTTATGATAAAATTCATCAAGTTTATTAATAACATGACAGCCAATATTATTAAGATCTTTAACCTTTCTTTTATTACGAACATAAGCAAATGTAGAAAACTTGCATCTAATAAGATTTTTTGCCATTGGATATCCAATTATTCCAGTACCAATAAAGCCAATATTCTTTTTGTTAATATTCATAAATAAAAATTTAAGTTTATAATTTAATAATGTAATATAAATAAAATGCAAATATATTACAATCAATTAACTAACGAGTTAGATAAAAAAATACATCCAATCTATATTATTACAGGAAATGAATCATACCAAGAGGACACCTGTACGCAAAAAATTATTAATAAAGCGCAACAGACCGGTTTCGAGGAACACGAGATTCTGTATGTTGAAAAATCATTTGACTGGAAAAGTTTTGAAACCACTAATTCAAATTTATCTCTATTTTCTGAGAAAAAAATAATAGAGCTTAGATTCCTCACAAAATCTGTTGGAATACAAGCTGAAAAAAATATTCTAGAGTGCACAGATTCAATTTCACAAGACATTATTTTAATTTTTAGACTTCCTGAATTAAAAGCTACTGAATTTAGAAAAAAATATTTAGGATTGAAAAATGATAATGTTGGGTTAATAAGAATTTTCCCAATGACAAGAAAAAATATGATAGACGAAATATGTATTTTGATTAAAAAATACAATTATAAAATTGATAAAAATTGTATAAATTACATTGCTGATATGTTTGAGGGAAATATGGTCTCTGCAAGTCAGACTTTAATTAAAATAGATTTGATGTTAGGCGATAAAAGGGAGGTTGACCAAAATTTTTTGAATAAAATCCTATCAGAAAATACTGACTATGTAGCAAATAATTTAGTTGATTATGCAATAGATGGTAATTTAAAAAAAGTTAATAGTTGTTATAGTTTTTTAAAAAATAATGATTATCCTACTCAATACATAATATGGTCTTTTATAAGAACTTTAAGATCGATTCTATTTTATATTGAGTCAATAAATGAGGGAAAATCGAAACAGGAGATCTTAAAAAATATTTGGCCTTACGAGCGAAAAAATCTGGTATCGAATTCTATTGATAAACTATCTATTAAGAAAATTGAGTCATATATAGGTGTTTTAGTGAGAATTGATATGCAATCAAAAGGTGCATTATATGGAAATATATGGGATTCAATTTATGATTTATCAGTTTCTCTAGCAAAAAATAAACTTTCAGTAATTAAATATACTTAATATAATATATTTATGGATATTAATAGCTATGTAGACAATGTGTGCTTACTCGCGCGTGAATCATCACGTGAAATTTCTTGTATTACTCAGACCCAAAAAGATTCAATTCTCAATGATTTAGTGAATGAAATTAAGAAGAACAGAGAAGATATAAAGTCAGAGAATAAGATAGATATAGAAGCTCTTAAAAAAAGTGAGAATTTTGCGGAATCCTTCATAGACAGACTTCTTCTTAATGATCTTAGAATTGATGCGATGATTGATAGTATTGTAGAAATAATTGCTATAGATGATCCTGTTGGGGATATAAAAGAACTAAAAACGATGCCTAGCGGAATTAAAGTCGGCAAGATGTCTATGCCTCTAGGAGTAATTGCAATGATATACGAATCTAGGCCAAATGTTACAATTGATGCATCTGCTCTTAGCATCAAATCTGGTAATTCAATTATTCTGAGGGGAGGGTCTGAGTCTATCAGAACAAATATTGTACTAGAAAAATGTGTTAAAAAAGCATTGCAAGAAAATAATGTAAACACAAATGCCGTTCAGCTTATAAACAAAGTAGACAGAAAAATTGTGAATGAATTATTAGTTAGGAATGACTCTATCGATATTGTTATACCAAGGGGCGGTAAGAACTTAATTAAGCTAGTGGATGAAATTTCATCAATACCTGTTTTGAAGCACTTAGACGGTATATGCCATGTTTATATTCATGAGGATGCAGATATTAATAAAGCCTTGGAGATTTCAGTGAACTCAAAAACCCAAAGGACCGGCGTGTGCAATGCTATGGAAACTCTTATTGTTGACACCAATATATCTGAAAAATTCCTTCCTTTATTGGAAGAAAAGTTAGTTGAGAAAAAAGTAGAACTTAGAGGCTGCTCAAAAACAAAAAAAATTATAAATTCTGTCAAAGATGCAACGCAAGAAGATTGGGAAACTGAATATTTAGATTCTATTCTTTCAATTATAATAGTAGAAGATTTATCAGGAGCTATTAATCATATTTCAACATATGGCTCAGGTCATACAGATGTTATCGTTACGGAGAACGATCAAGTTGCTAATTCTTTTTTAAGGAACGTCGATTCAAGCTCAGTGATGCACAATGCTTCCTCACGTTTTGCCGATGGATTCGAGTACGGATTAGGCGCAGAAATTGGCATTAGCACAAATAAACTTCATGCACGTGGCCCAGTAGGAATAGAGGGCTTAACTAACGAAAAATATATTGTTATTGGCGATGGAAACATAAGGTAATATTATGAATAAGCTTGAAAATGATTTCGATATGCAAATTACCCATATTGAAAAAGAAATTTTAGAGGTTGGGAGGTTTCTTTGACATTGATTCAAAAAAAGAGGAAGTTCAAGGACTAGAAGTACAGCTTCAAGATGAAAATATTTGGTCAGATAGAGATAAATCCTTGTCTTTATCAAAGAAAAAATCTTCTTTAGAGAAAGAAATTTCTGAATTTTCAAAAATTAATGAAGACTTTATTCAAATTAAAGAATTTAAAGATTTATATGACGAGGATCAGTCTAACGAGGTTGCTGAATATTTAAATAATGAAATTAAAAAAATTAAAGTTTCTATCGAAAAGTTATCTTTTCTAAAGATTTTTTCAGGAAAATCTGATAAATGTAATGCTTACTTAGATATTCAAGCTGGCTCAGGTGGTACCGAGGCTCAAGACTGGGCAGAAATGCTTCAAAGAATGTACTTGCGATGGGGAGAGAAAAATAGTTTCTCTGTGGAAACAATTAGCATAACAAGCGGCGAGGTAGCTGGAATTAAAAGCTCAACATTAAAGTTTGATGGCGAATATGCATTTGGATGGTTAAAAACAGAGACAGGTGTTCATAGGTTGGTTCGCAAGTCTCCATTTGATTCAGGAAACAGAAGACATACGTCATTTGCATCTATATTTGTTACGCCTGAAATTAATGATGATATTGAAATTGAAGTCGACCCAAGTGAGCTAAGAATTGATGTATTTAGGGCAAGTGGCGCTGGAGGTCAACATGTTAATAAAACAGAATCTGCTGTTAGAATTACGCACCTAAAGTCTGGTGTGGTTACTCAGTGTCAAAATGGGAGATCTCAGCATAAGAATAAAGAAACAGCTTTAAAGCAACTAAAAGCAAAGCTTTACGAAATAGAAATTCAAAAGAAAAAAAATGAACAAGAAAATATTGAGAGCCAAAAAGCTGACATTGGCTGGGGAAGCCAAATAAGATCATACGTATTAGATCAATCAAGAATTAAGGATTTGAGAACAAATATTGAAACAAGCAATACTCAATCGGTTTTAGATGGTAATATTGACATGTTTATTGAAGCTAGTTTAAAGATGGGTGAAAAAAATGAATAAAAAAACAGATGAATCGCACAGACTCATTTTAGAGAGAAGAAAGAAACTCCAAAAACTAAAAGAAAGTGGAAATAGCTATAAAAATAATTTTCTTAAAGGTTATACAATCGAATCAATTATTAAAAAATCAATAGAAAATGATGTAATTGATGATAAAGAAAAATTATTTGTTGTAAATGGGCGAATGATGACAAAAAGGGTAATGGGTAAATCTAGTTTTGCTAATTTAAAAGATGAAACTGGTAGTTTGCAATTTTACGTTGACAAAACAAGCCTAGATAAAGATATTTTTCAATTATTCAAAGAATCTGACATTGGTGATATTGTTCATGTTGAAGGTTATTTGTTTAAAACAAAAACCGGAGAGCTGACAATTTATTGCTCACACTTTGACATAGTAACAAAATCTTTAAGACCACTTCCTGAAAAATACCACGGCCTTACAGATCAAGAAATAAAGTACAGAAAGCGTTACTTAGACCTGATATGCAATGAAGAAACAAAAAAAACCTTTGATATTAGATTCAAAACTATGAAGAGTATAAGAAATTTTTTTGATAATCATGGTTATATAGAGGTCGAAACGCCCATGATGCACAAAATTCCTGGGGGCGCTACTGCAAGACCATTTGTGACACATCATAATACTTTAGATATGAATTTATATATGAGAATCGCTCCTGAACTTTTCTTAAAAAGGTTAATTGTTGGAGGTTTTAGCAAAATTTATGAAATTAATAGAAACTTTAGAAATGAAGGTGTTTCTTCAAAACATAATCCTGAATTCACAATGATTGAGTTTTATCAAACATATTCAAATTATATAGATATGATGAATTTAACGGAAGAATTATTAAAAAAAGTTGTCAAGGAAGTAAAAAATTCAGATATTTTAAAATACCAAGATTACGACATAGATTTTTCAAAACCATTTTCGAGAATGACGCTGTCTGAATCAATTTTAAAATTTTCAAAGGAACTTGAAGAAGATCATTTATTAAATGAAAAATACTTGAAAGAATACTGTAAGACGAAGCAAATCGATACAGAAATTCATCAATCACTTGGTGAAATGCATTTTGCAATTTTTGAAAAAAACGTTGAGGCTAATCTTATAAATCCAACATTTATTACTGAATATCCAATAGAAGTTTCACCCTTAGCGCGTGTAAATGATGACAATCCGAAAATCGCTGATAGGTTTGAATTTTTTATTATGGGAAAAGAAATTGCGAACGGATTTTCTGAATTAAATGATCCTGACGATCAAAGGTTAAGATTTGAAAAACAAGTTGAGCTCAAGGATAAAGGCGATAAAGAGGCAATGTATTTAGACGAAGATTACATTGAAGCGCTAGAATATGGTATGCCTCCTACGGCAGGAGAGGGTATTGGGATTGATAGGCTTGTAATGATCCTCAGTGACTCGCCATCTATTCGAGATGTTCTTTTATTCCCTTTAATGCGTTGAAATCCATCAGTATCCGATAAATGCTAAAACTATAACTATTAAAAGTACTAATGCGAGTATCAATAAAGGCCAGAATAGATCTTTATTTTTTCGATTTATAAAAATTATTAACAATATAAATAGTACAATTAATATTATTAGATACTTTATCATATTCTATTCAACTCCTTTAACATTAGAAACAGCTATATCTGAGTCTATTGATAAGTTTTGATTTGCAAATTCTTTCCTCAATACACCGAGACATGAATATTTATTATTATCTGTCTTACTGATATTTATTATATCTCCTGCTTGTTTCTTATCTTGATTTTGTATTTTTGTTTGTCCATCTAAAACATTATCGGCTTTTAATTCAAATCTAAATAAGGATTTTTTTGCTTCTCCCAAATAATGTGTCCGTGCAACAATCTCTTGTCCTGGGTAACAGCCTTTCTCAAATGAAACCCCTTTTAGTGTATCTAAAGAAATCATTTGTGGTGTAAAAGCCTCTATGGCTAATTTATTTATAAAGGGCGTGTAATTATATATATCCAAAAAATCAGAAGACTTATAGCCTAATAAGTGTGCTTTTTCAATATCTAGATATTTTTGAAAATCCTCTAAATTTGTGGAAATTATTGCGTAATTTTCATACAGAAGAAAAATTATTGAGTTATCTTTCTTTAATATTTTTTTCTCTAAAAGTTCGTTATATGAAAAATTTGGGTTTTCTTTTATATTTGAAACACCAACTAAAATTTCATTAATTGGCACAAAATCAATTTTTAAAGCCATTTTGTACATGTTTAACTTTTTGATTAATAGCTCAGATGAATCTAATGTTGTATATAAATAATAATCTTTATCTAATTGAAAAATATAGAAAACTGATATTAATCTTCCCTTTGGATTGCAATACCCTGAAAGTAAAATCTCATTTTTTTCAAGTTTTTTTATATCATTGGTAAACTGTGTATTGAGAAAATTATCTACCCCCTCGCCAGAACACTTTATTAATACTTTATTTGATAGTTGTGATAAAGAATAATTGTTCTTGATCATTTGAATTTCATCGGCAAAATCATGGTTATATGAAAGACCATAATCGTCCATTACTGGCTTTTTTGTGAGGAATTTTACGAAAAAATCGTTTATCATGTACAGGTTTAGTAATATTTAATTATTTATAATTAGGAGAAAAATGTCACTAAATAAAGTTCCACTTTCACCACATCTTCAAGTATACAGATTACCTCTTGTCGCGCTTGTGTCAATATCAAGCAGAGCCTGTTTTGTTGTGAATGGTATGGCTTATGCATTATTTATAATTTTCCTAATTTCGATTGCATCAGGTAGTGAAATCTATAATATAAGCTATACAATATTTACTAGTACTATTGGTAAGGTTTTATCGGGCCTCTGGATATTTTCCTTGTATCTGTATATGTCCAACGAGGTTAGGCATCTTTTTTGGGATCTTGGCTACGGTTTTAGCGGAAATGCTCCCTTTATTTGGTCTCTAATAGTGCTATCAGCTACAGCACTGATGACAATTATTACAGTCTTGCTTTATTTGCTATAGAATAAGTAAGAGGAGAATTAAAGTTGCTATTAAAAGTTTTACATGGAAAAAAACATTGGTTATACCATAGGTTTTCTACGATCCTTTTCTTCCCGCTAGCACTTTGGATTATATATTCCTTAAGCCTTATTCCTGAAATTACCCATGAAAATATGGTGCTTTGGATTAGTCGAACCCCAAACTATATTTTACTTTCAATTTTAATTATAATTTCTGCTCGACATTTTCAGCTTGGGATACAAGTAATACTGGAGGATTATATTTCTACTATCAAGTTTAGAGATTTTTATATCAAACTTGTAAATATTATCTATTATTTCCTAGCATTTTTGGGTTTAATCGCTATTGCAAAAATTTATTTTGGAGTGCAGCTTTAGATGAATAAAAATGATTACGAAATGACCGTACATGAATATGACGTAATAGTTGTAGGTGCTGGTGGTTCTGGATTACGTGCTACACTTGGGATGGCGACTGAAGGTTTAAAAACTGCATGTATTACAAAAGTTTTTCCTACAAGAAGTCATACAGTCGCAGCTCAGGGTGGAATGAGTGCTGCCCTTGGAAATATGGGCGAAGATGATTGGCGTTGGCATATGTATGACACAATAAAAGGTTCTGACTGGCTTGGTGATCAAGATGCAATTGAATATATGTGTAGGGAAGCAATACCATCAGTTATTGAACTAGAACACTATGGGGTTCCATTCTCAAGAACTGAAGCTGGGAAGATTTATCAAAGACCATTTGGTGGAATGACAACTCATTATGGTGATGGAACAGCGCAGAGAACATGTGCTGCTGCAGATAGAACAGGGCACTCTATCTTACACACTCTTTACCAACAATCACTCAAATACAAAGCAGAGTTTTTTATAGAGTATTTTGCAATTGACTTGGTAATGAATGACGGAAAATGTACTGGTGTTGTTGCAATAGATCTTGCTAGCGGAAAACTTCACCTGTTCAAAGGGCATGTAACACTACTTGCAACTGGCGGTTATGGCAGAGCATATTTTTCTGCAACATCAGCTCATACCTGTACTGGTGATGGAAGTGGTATGGCGCAAAGAGCGGGAATACCTCTTCAAGATATGGAGTTTACTCAGTTTCATCCAACAGGAATTTACGGTGCAGGATGTCTTATAACTGAGGGATCAAGGGGCGAAGGTGGATACCTTACTAATTCTGATGGTGAAAGGTTCATGGAAAGATACGCGCCAAACGCAAAAGATCTTGCATCTAGAGATGTTGTAAGTAGATCAATGACAATAGAGATTAACGAAGGTAGAGGCGTTGGAAAAGATAAAGATCATATAGAACTTCATTTAGAACATTTAGGCAAAGATGTAATAAATGAAAAACTTCCCGGTATTGCTGAGTCAGCAAGAATTTTTGCTGGTGTTGATGTTACAAAAGCACCAATCCCGGTAATACCTACTGTTCATTACAATATGGGAGGAATACCCACAAATTATTTTGGGGAAGTCGTAATACCAAAAAACGAAAAAGAAGAAACTATTGTTCCTGGGTTAATGGCAATTGGAGAAACAGCATGTGTATCTGTTCATGGCGCAAATAGACTTGGCTCGAATTCACTATTAGATCTTATTGTATTTGGAAGAGCTGCTGCTAAACAGGCCTCAAAACTTGTAAAAACCGGAGTAAAGCATCCTGATTCAAATAAAGAATCATTAGATAAAATTATATCTAGACTTGACAAAACAAGGTACTCCTCAGGTACACACAATCCAGCGCAATTAAGGTCAAAATTGCAAAAAGAAAATCAGAAAAGCGTCGCTGTTTTCAGAACCGAAGAAACATTAGAAGAAGGCAGAAAAAATATTCACTCCATATATAAAGATTTCTCCGATATAAACCTAAATGATAATTCTTTGAAGTGGAACACAGAATTATTAGAAACCTTAGAATTGGAAAACCTAATTACTCAGTCCATTGTATCTGTTGAATCAGCGTATAATAGAAAAGAATCTAGAGGGGCTCATGCAAGAGATGATTTTCCTGATCGGAACGATAAGGAATGGCTCAAACATACAATTGCATCAATAGATGATAGTGGTATAGTAGATATATGTTACAGAAGGGTTATTTTAACAACTTTAACGGATGAAGTTGAAGCAGTTCCACCCAAGAAGAGGGTTTATTAATAATGGCTGAGTTCACATTACCATTAAATTCAATAGTTAAAACTGGAAAATATTTCAAGTGCGAAGGCGCCGATGAAAAGAACATTAGGAAGTTCAAAATTTATCGGTATGACCCTGATGATGAAAAGAATCCACGTGTAGACACATATGAGATTGACACTACAGATTGTGGACCAATGATTCTTGATGCTTTATTGAAGATAAAAAATGAAATTGATACTACAATCACTTTCAGAAGATCTTGTAGAGAAGGAATTTGCGGATCATGCTCAATGAATATCGATGGTAGAAATGCTTTAGCTTGCACTAAAAGTATCGAGGAAGTTAAAGGTGATATTAAAATATATCCACTACCACATATGCCGGTCGTAAAAGATTTAGTTACTGACCTATCTAATTTTTACAAACAATATGAATCTGTTCAACCGTGGCTTCAAGCAGATGAACCAGAGGATCTTACAACAGAGAGACTTCAATCTAAGGAGGAGCTAGCGGAACTAGATGGTTCAGATGAATGTATTCTTTGTGCTTGTTGTTCGACAAGTTGCCCAAGCTATTGGTGGAATAGCGATAAATATCTTGGGCCCGCAACATTAATGCAGGCGTACAGATGGATAGCTGACTCGAGAGATGAACATCAAAAAGAAAGACTTGAGAGATTGGAGGATACATTTAAACTTTATAAATGCCATACAATCATGAACTGCACTAACGCGTGCCCTAAAGGTTTAAACCCAGCAAAACAAATTGCAAAAATAAAATCCTTGATGGTTTCAAATAAAATTTAAGTATGGACGAAAAAGAAATTATTTGGAAATGCAGAAGAGGCACCAAAGAGCTTGATATGCTAATGAGTGGTTTTTTTAACAATTGCTATCACAGTGTTTCTAGTACTCATAAAAAAGCATTTGTCAAATTATTATCACTCGAAGATCCAACAATTTATGATTTACTTCTAAATAAAATTTCTTCAAAAGACATTGCAGTAAATGAAATTGCTGATATGATACGTAATATGAGTTTAAATCAAAACTGATTTATTCTCTAAATAGCTAAAAAAGTTTTGTTTTTTT